>JGI24023J19991_10001137_pt1 | contig 20795 bp, 18 predicted proteins | sample Cruoilmetagenom1_FD_19991 | JGI IMG/M metagenome (IMG submission 19991) | reverse complement strand
TCTATTAGATTTAATAGCATACAAACTAACAACTTCAGAATTTTTTGAAGGTTTTGCATCCCACATAAATTTCACATAGAACATATCAGCAGGTAATAAAGTTCTAACGGCTGGCATGGCTAAATATTCATTTATGGTGATTGTATCTTTAACACTAGCAGAACCAACTACTGAACTTCTTTGATTCTGGTTTTGTGGTATGCTAGGGTATAGTATTGAAAATAACGGATTGGCAGCTTTCGTGTCAATAGAATCTTGTACTTTACCTAATAAGTCATCAATTTGTGAACCATTAGCAGTAGAGTCAGCATCTACCTCACCCAATATGTTGTCAATTTCAGAACTATTAGTAAGTGTAGAGTCAATTTCTATGGTATCAACTTTTGTGGAATCAATTACTTCAGTCTTAGTTTCAGTTTTTAAAATCTCAGCCAATTTGGTGTTGGCTTGTATAAAAAAGTTAGCGGTTTCTGTATTGTCATAGACTTCCCAAAATTGTAATTTTGCAATACCCGTTATTAATTTTTGTACACGTTCAATATCTCTAGCTCCTGGTAATTCAATCAATACTCTACCAGATTCGCCTATACGCTGTATGTTTGGTGAAGTTACTCCAAAACGGTCAATTCTATTACGTAATACTTCAAAAGCAGTATTGATAGAACCTTTTACTTCTTCAAAAAGTTTTTCTTTTGCTTCTTCATCAGTTAATTTGAAGCTAATTTTATCTTTTAAAGATTTATTACCAAAAATTGAAGGGTCACTTAATTTTACAGAACCTTTACTTTCTTTTTCAAAAGCTTCAAAAAACAAGTCTAAATAGTTTTTGTCACTTCCTATTTGTGCGAGTGTAGCGTCAGCTAATGCTTTGTTAAAAATTGGATTTTTTGATTCATTTGATAAACCGAATAAAATATCTCTAACCGATACTTCTAATGTTGCATTGATACCACCTTTTAAGTCTAAACCAAGGTTTATTGCTCTATCTTGAATTTCACTATGTGTGTATTTGGCATATAAATAATTAGCAACAGGCACTTTAGCTACTGAATCTAAATATGCTTTTTCTATTTTGGCGTCACCATTAGCAAAAGTTTTTGCATCATTTTCTATGCTGTTATTTACCCAAGTAAATGATAAATAATACACACAAATCAATCCAAAAAGTATGGCAAATGTTTTAATAAGTCCTTTGTTTTGCATCTCCGTTCTGTTTAAGAAAATCTTTTTTAGTAATTAACGTGCAAATATAGAGTTTCAATTGTGAATAGACAATTGTTTTATTGTTTTTTATACTAAATGAGGTTAAAGTGTTATTTTACACTAAAGTCTCTAAAATTCTATCCTTTTTTGTACTTTCGTTTCTAAATAATTTTCTAACTATGACCTANCATTCCGATATAGAAATTGCTCAACAAACTGAGCTANCACACATCAATACNATTGCAACTAAATTAAATATTGATATTGATGATTTAGAGCATTATGGTAAATACAAAGCCAAATTGCCTTTACATTTAATTAATGAAGAAAAAATAAAACAAAATAATCTTATTTTAGTAACTGCTTTAACACCAACTCCTGCAGGAGAAGGAAAAACTACTGTTTCTATTGGATTAACCGAAGGCTTAAATAAAATTGGTAAACAAACAGCTGTGGTGTTACGTGAACCTTCATTAGGCCCTGTTTTTGGAATTAAAGGTGGTGCTGCTGGTGGAGGCTACTCACAAGTTGTGCCTATGGAAGATATCAATTTGCATTTTACTGGTGATTTTAATGCTGTTGAAAAAGCAAACAATTTATTGGCTGCCTTGATAGATAATAATCTACAGAGTAAAACACAAAACTTAAATATTGACGGAAGAACCATTGCTTGGAAACGTGTAATTGACATGAACGATAGAGCCTTACGTCAGATAACTATTGGATTAGGTGGCACAGCAAACGGCATACCACGTGAGGACGGCTTTAACATTACACCTGCTTCTGAAGTGATGGCAATTCTTTGTATGGCAATAAATTTTAGCGATTTAAAAAAACGACTAGGCGATATTTTTGTTGGATTTACTTTCGATAAGAAACCTATTTTTGCTCGTGACCTTAAAGCTGAAAATGCGATGGCTATTTTATTAAAAGATGCTATCAAACCTAATTTAGTTCAGACGCTAGAGAAAAACCCTGCCATTATTCACGGGGGTCCTTTTGCAAATATTGCTCAAGGAACAAATACTATTATTGCTACTAAAATGGGACTTTCACTTTCTAACTATGTAGTTACCGAAGCTGGTTTTGGTGCTGATTTAGGTGCCGAGAAATTCTTAAATATTAAATGTGCTTTCGCAGGATTGAATCCGAAATGTGTGGTCTTGGTTGCTACCATCAGGGCGTTGCGTCATCACGGTGGAGCTCCTAAAGAAGAATACAATACGCCAAGTGTAGAGCGTGTAGCAGACGGATTTAAAAATCTAGAAAAACACATTGAAAATATTCGAAAATTTAATATTGAACCTGTGGTTGCTATCAATGCTTTTGTAAGCGATACTGATGAAGAAACACAATTGGTAATTGATAAATGTGCTGCATTGGGTGTACAGGCTGTACCTTCTAAAGGATGGGCAGAAGGTGGGTCTGGTACACAAAACTTGGCAAAAGCAGTAGTTGACGTAGTAGAAAACAAAGCAACTACTTTTAAACCCTTATACGATTGGAAATCTCCTGTAAAAGAAAAAATTGAAACTATAGCCAAAGAAATTTATGGTGCAGATGGTGTAGATTTTGACAAAAAAGCTGAACTCAATTTACGTAGAATAGATAGGTTAGGTTTTAATGATTTTGCTATTTGTATGGCTAAAACACAAAAATCATTTTCTGACAATGAAAAACTGATTTGCAGACCAACTGGATTTAGAGTGACAGTACGTGAAATAGAAATTGCAGCAGGAGCACAATTTTTAATTCCCATTTTGGGTAAAATGATGCGTATGCCAGGCTTACCAGCAATACCTGCTTCAGAGAATATGAGTATTGATGAGAATGGCACGATTTCAGGATTGTCTTAAAGTGTTATTTCCTAATTATGGTGTCATTTTTTTTGTGATTTGATAAGTTTTTATCCCCACAAAGAAACCTATCAACAAAGGAATGATTAACTCTAAACTATAAATGTTTTCTCTTAAAGATAAATAAAGTATAGTACTTCCAGTTATTGCAATAGCAGTTATTGTTCCTGTAATAATTGAAGGTATAATTGTTTTTGGAGCGAGTAGAATTACACCTAATATGCCTATACCTATGTTAATAGTCCAAAGCATTTGTTTTGACAATAATGCTTCATGGTTACTAGAAACACCATCAAAAATAAATCCTAAATGATTTAAAGTTAGCATAGCAATACCCCCAAAACATAGGGCTGCTAATATTAAAACAAATTTTCTTCCAGTACTGGCTTGTTCAAAAATAGCATTTGGATCAAAATTTTGTGGTGGTTGGTTTTCTGTTTGATTTTCCATTATTTTAAAAATTTAGTTAATTGCATCTCAAAAATATCAAATTTAAAGTAATATATACCCACTGTTTACAGGGTTTTTTTTAAGTTTTCAACTTTATTTAATAGATTATTATGTTTAACCCATTGTATAATTTTGTTTTAGATTAGTTCTCGATACAATTTTTCGTACCTCAAAATCACTCGAACAGACAATTAATTATTATTTATAGTCAAAATGCACAACAGGTTATATTTACAAAATTAATAAACAGAATTATGTTTTGTCTTTGTTGGTGAAAATCAGCCTGTGGCAGGTAGGCATCAACAAATGGTGGTAAAAATTTTTAACTATCCATAAAAAATAGTATTATTGGTGTGATTTTAGCCATTAAAAACTTAAAACTATTCTCACATGAAAACAAAACTATTTATTGTATGCTTTTTATTTGTTACAGGCACCTATGCTCAAATAAAGGCAGTAACGCCTCCAAGTAATGAGGTTTCAACAACAATTGACAGCCTTACCGTTAAAAAACATCTCTATACTTTAGCTGATGATGTTATGGAAGGTCGAAAAATTGGAACGCCTGGTATTGAAAAAGCAGCACAATATATTGAGTCAGAATTTGAGAGAATTGGCTTGAAAAAATTTAAAGACTTAAATTCTTTTCGTCAGAATTTTAAAGAAGACGGATTAGATTTATTTAATGTGATTGGTGTATTAGAAGGGCACAGTAAAAAGGATGAATATGTAGTGGTTTCTGCTCATTATGATCATTTAGGGTTAAAGAATAGTGGAAGCGATAAAATATTTAATGGAGCTGATGATGATGCTTCTGGGGTTTCTGCTGTATTGGCATTGGCTGAATATTTTAAAGCAAAGGGAGGTAATGAACGTACTATTGTGTTTGTAACATTTACAGGAGAAGAAGCAGGAATGTTGGGTTCAACATATTTCGGAACGCAAATAGATGCTTCAAAATATATTGCTGGTATCAATATAGAAATGATTGGTAAAGAATCTAAATTCGGACCAAAAACGGCTTGGTTAACTGGTTTTGATCGTTCTGATTTTGGAAAAATTATTCAAAAGAATTTAAAAGATACAGCGTATAAATTGTATCCAGATCCTTATACAGGTTATAATTTATTTTTTAGATCAGACAATGCTTCAATGGCAAAATTAGGCATACCAGCTCATACATTTTCTACAGGTCCTTTAGATAATGATAAACATTATCATAAAGTTTCTGACGAAGCAAAAACCTTAAATATTACTACAATTACTGAAACTATAAAGGCAATTGCTAAAGGAACTGAAAGTATCATTAGCGGTAAAGATACACCCACAAGAATATAGGAAACACATTGAAAATTGATTCCTGCTCCCGAAGTCTCTTAATGGGAATTACCTGAGATTCTTCACTGCACTCGTACCTCATTACGTTCTGAATGACATTAACCGATAATCAAAATTGCACTTATTGATGTATCTAGCTCATAAATTAATTCAAAAACAAAAAAATCCCGCCAATAGCGGGATTTTTTATTGATATTGTATTTGTTATTTACTTAGCATTTGGTATCTGCATTTCTTCATAACCTTCAGGAATAGTCATAGTAAATTTACTATCAGCTACACTTTCGTTTTTAACCTCAGTAGCTTCCATAGTTGTAATAATATTTATACCATTTTGATTCATTGTTATTGCTAAATACATTGGAAAACCTTTGATTTTACCATCCAACATGGCACTATACTGTTCTTGAGCAGAAATTTTATCTGTAACAAACATTTTTATTTTTAGTTCAGCACCTTGTTGTTTAGTAACAACATCATAACCTGTGCAAACATAACCAGCTACAGTTTTAGTTTCTCCATTAGGGGTAACAGAAGTATCTTTCAGTTCTTCTTCAGACTTTTTAAAGTCTTGTTTTAAATATTTTTTACCTAACATTGGGTTGTCCATTAAAACTAACATTTCTTTTGCATCATTATCAACAATATTAATATTTTTTCCAGTCATAGGGCTTTCCACTTCTGTACGAGATTTCTGACCTTTAAAGTAGGTAGTCATATTAATATCACCCATCATTGCTAAACTTGCTTTAAGTTGCTCATTATCTGAGGCCATAGTCATTTTTATAGAAATAAAACCTTCTTTAAGTGCCGTTTGAGCAAAAACACTCATGCTGAAAGTTACCAATAATACTAAAATAATTTTTTTCATAGCTATTTGATTTTTTATGAGATTAATTTTAAAGTTCTAATAATCCGTTAGTTTTTTTAACAGCAGCAGCACTTTCTTGCATTTTAGCTTTCTCTGCTTCTGTCAACTTAATTTTTACAATTCTTTCAATTCCATTTTTACCTAAAATTACAGGCACACCTATTGAGATGTCAGTCAAATCATAGTCACCTTCTAATAAAGTAGATACAGGAAACATTTTATGCATGTCACAAGCAATGGCTTGTACCATACTTGAAACTGCAGCTCCAGGAGCATACCAAGCTGAAGTGCCTAACAAACCTGTTAGTGTTGCACCGCCAACTTTAGTGTCAGCGGCTACTTTTTCTAACCGTTCTTCTGTTAAAAACTCAGTTACTGGCACACTATTTCTTGTGGCTAAACGTGTCAACGGAATCATTCCTTTATCAGAATGACCTCCAATTACCATGCCATCAATATCTGATATTGGAGCTTCTAAAGCTTCAGCCAATCGGTATTTAAAACGAGCTGAGTCTAAAGCTCCACCCATACCGATAATTCTATTTTTTGCAATGCCAGTTGTTTTATGTACTAAATAAGCCATCGTATCCATAGGATTGCTTACTACAATAAGTATAGTGTTTGGAGAGTGTTCTAATAAATTTGAAGACACCATTTTCACAATACCTGCATTGATACCAATCAGTTCTTCACGAGTCATTCCTGGTTTACGAGGAATTCCAGATGTAATTACACAAACATCACTATTTGCTGTTTTAGAATAATCGTTTGTTATTCCTGTAATTTTAGTATCAAATCCGTTTAGAGAAGCTGTTTGCATTAAATCCATTGCTTTACCTTCAGCAAAACCTTCTTTAATGTCTAAGATTACTACTTCAGAGGCAAAGTTTTTAATGGCAATATATTCTGCACAACTTGCACCTACTGCACCGGCACCTACTACTGTTACTTTCATTGTATTTATTTTTTAAATTTATTTTATTTTTAGGAATTTATTTCCAGCATCCCAAAAAGACATATTTCATTCTCGCAAAAAGAGAGAAAGTAATTTTATATGTAGCCCTAACTAACGTTAGGGGAAGTTTTTAGATATCGATATTCGCGTAAATTGCATTTTTCTCAATAAACTCTCTCCTTGGCGGTACTTCATCACCCATTAACATAGAAAATACTCTATCTGCTTCAGTACCATTCTCAATAGTCATTTGTCTCATGGTTCTAAAATCAGGATTCATTGTAGTGTCCCACAATTGTTCAGCATTCATTTCACCAAGACCTTTATAGCGTTGAATGGAACCTCCATCAAATTTTGTCAGTAAAGCATCACGATCTTCATCGCTCCAAGCATATTCTTTATTTTTCCCTTTTTTAACTAAATATAATGGTGGTGCAGCAATATATACATATCCCTGTTCTATCAATTCTTTCATATATCTAAAGAAGAAAGTTAATATTAGTGTAGCAATATGACTACCATCTACATCGGCATCACACATGATTACAATTTTATGATAGCGTAATTTCTCAAGATTCAATGCTTTGCTATCTTCTTCTGTCCCTATAGTTACACCTAAAGCAGTAAACATACTTTTTATCTCTTCATTTTCAAAAACCTTATGTGGCATTGCCTTTTCAACATTCAATATTTTACCACGTAATGGTAAGATGGCTTGAAAATTACGTTCTCTACCTTGTTTTGCAGTACCCCCCGCAGAATCTCCCTCAACTAAGAATATTTCACATCTTTCAGGATCAGTCCATGCACAATCAGATAGTTTTCCAGGTAAACCACCACCCGTCATTACCGTTTTACGTTGCACCATTTCACGTGCTTTACTTGCAGCGTGTCTTGCTTGGGCAGCTAAAATTACTTTTTGTACAATAATTTTTGCATCGTCAGGGTGTTCTTCTAAATAATCGGTTAACATTTCAGAAACTGCCTGACTTACAGCAGAAGAAACTTCACGATTTCCTAACTTTGTTTTTGTTTGACCTTCAAATTGAGGTTCTGCTACTTTTACAGAAATAATTGCAGTTAATCCTTCACGGAAATCATCACCAGCTATATCAAATTTTAAGTTTTTTAATAAACCAGAGCCTTCGGCATATTTTTTTAGGGTATGTGTTAAACCTCTTCTAAACCCAGAAAGATGAGTACCACCTTCATGAGTATTGATATTATTTACATACGAATGTAAGTTTTCAGTATAAGAAGTGTTGTATACCATTGCCACTTCAACAGGAATTCCATTTTTTTCACCTTCCATGGCAATAACTTCTGAAGTTAATTGCTCACGAGTTGCGTCTAAATATTTTACAAATTCGGTCAACCCTTCAGTACTTAAAAATACTTCTTCAATAAAGTTGCCTTCTTCATCTTTATTACGCTTATCAATAATTGATATTGTAACACCTTGATTTAAGAAAGATAATTCACGCATACGCATAGAAAGCGTTTCGTAATTATAATCTATTTCGGTTTGAAAGATTTGATCATCTGCCATAAAAGTAACCATTGTTCCTTTTTCGTCAGTATCACCAGTAACTTTTACAGGATATTGTGATTTACCCCTTTCATATTCTTGCTCCCAAATTTTACCTTCTCTATACACAGTTGCTTTTAGGTTAGATGAAAGGGCATTTACTACGGAGACACCAACTCCATGAAGCCCTCCAGATACTTTATAAGAATCTTTGTCAAACTTACCACCTGCACCAATTTTAGTCATTACTACTTCTAATGCAGAAACACCTTCTTTTTTATGCATCCCTACAGGAATACCACGACCGTTATCTTTTACAGAAATAGAATTATCTTCATTGATAATTACAGAAATAGCATTACAATAACCTGCCATTGCCTCATCGATAGAATTATCTACTACTTCATATACCAGGTGATGCAATCCTCTTACACCAACATCACCAATATACATTGAAGGACGCATTCTTACGTGTTCCATGCCTTCTAATGCCTGAATACTATCTGCTGAATAATCTTGTTTTTTTGCTTCTTCGCTCATATTTTTACCTCTTGTATTTTAGAAATTTCAAGAACATACAAATATAAAAAAACACGTTCTTATGAACGTGTTTTGTAGGTGATTAATAACGGAAGTTATTAACAAGTTTTCTCTATTTTTAACAAGTTTAAAAACTCATCATTTTTTATATTTATACTAATTTTACAACATTTTGATGTAAATAGATATATTATAAAAAAGAAACAGCTTAATATAACAATACATTAGGCTGTTTCAACTGATCATAGCAATTAATTCTTTGTCGCTATAATAAATTTGTTATAAATCTTTTTGTTCTATAATTTTACCTGCGTTATTAAATAATACTTCAATACTAGTTGCATCGGCTTTAGCCAATTGCACATAAAACACTACTTGACCATCTAGTGTCGATTTAAAAGCTTTACCTGCTGTATAATTAGAAAATTCTGAAGTTAAAGCATTTGTAATAGCTTCAGGTAATTCACCTACTTGAATTTCATTTTTTTCTTGTTGAATAGTTTCTGCAGAAGCTTCAACTATATCTTGAGCAAATACAGTACTTATTAAACTTAATGTTACAAATACAATTAAATAACTTAGCTTTCTCATGATTTTTGTTTTTAATAAATTTTGTTTAATCAAATGTATATAGAGAATCTAAAGAGAATCTTAAGTGTTTAGGATTTAAAACTATTGGATACATTTGTTTTTAGACGTGATGTAAATGGTAATTGAGGGGATTTAAGTTTACAAAAAAACACGCTTTTGAAAAGCGTGTTTTAATAAATTTCTCTTAGAGGAGAAATTTTAAATTTAGAGTGTTTCTTGTATTTTGATAAGTTGATTTGGAAAAAGAAACAGCTTAATTTTGTAGTAAACTATATTAAGCTGTTTCAATTAAAAGCAATCAACCCAATTTGCTTTGTTTTACTACTTATTCAGGATTTTCAACTTCTTCAACTTCCTCTTCTTCTTTTACTGCTTCAACAGCATCAGCTGCTTCAGTAGCGGCATCTTCAACAACTTCTTCCGTTGTTGCCTCAACTTCAACAACTTCAGTAGCATCGGCTGCTTCTTCAACTTTTTCTTCTTGTGCAAATGTATTTGTACTGATTAAACATAATGCAGCAAATACAAATAGATAACTTAATTTTTTCATAATTTCTTTATTTTAACTTAGATTAATAATGTTTGTTGAGACAAATGTAAATAGAGAATCTAAAGAGAATCTTAAGTTTTTCAAGTCTTTGAAACAATTCGTTGAACTTCTTTATATTTTAGCTTGGTAGATGATAATCTAGGGTTACAAAAAAAACACGCTTTAAAAAGCGTGTTTTAATAAATTTCTCTTAGAGGAGAAATTTTAAATTTAGAGTGTTTATTGTATTTTGATAAGTTGATTTGGAAAAAGAAACAGCTTAATTTTGTAGTAATATATTAAGCTGTTTCAATTAAAAGCAATCAACCCAATTTGCTTTGTTTTAATACTTATTCAGGATTTTCAACTTCNTCAACAGTTTCTTCAACTTCCTCTTCTTTTACTGCTTCAACAGCATCAGCTGCTTCAGTAGCNGTAGCTTCAACAGCTTCTTCAGTTGCTGCTTCAACTTCAACTACTTCTGTAGCATCAACTGCTTCATCAACTACTGTTTCTTCTTGTGCGAATGTATTTGTACTGATTAAACATAATGCAGTAAATACAATTAGGTAACTTAACTTTTTCATAATAGTATATCTTTTATTGTTTGTTGAGACAAATGTAAATAGAGAATCTAAAGAGATTCTAAAGTTATAGAGTTTTTTATAAAAAAAAGAAACAGCTTAATTTTGTAGTAAAAATATTAAGCTGTTTCAGTAAAAGCAATCAACCCAATTTGCTTTGTTATTGTACTATTTCACCTTCAGTATTATAGTTTACTTCAATAGTTTCACCATCTTTAGATAACTGTATTGAATAGATAAATTGTCCGTCTTTTGAAGATGTGAATACTTTCCCTACTGAGTACCCTTTATAATCTGTAGTCATTGCTTTTGCAATTGCTTCAGGAACTTGATCTAAGTGAATTTCATTTTTAGTCTGTTGAACAGCATTAATTGTTTGTTTTTCTTCTTGTGCATAAGAAGTTGTACAAATAAAGCTTAACATTATAAAAATGATTAAAGCATGTATTTTTCTCATGGCATTTATTTGTTTTGTTATAACAAACATAAGAAGAGAATCTAAAGATATTCTTAAGGGATTAAAATGTAACCGAAATATTATGAATATCTTTTTCACAGCTGTAGTTGAGTTGCCAATGGTTGACGTCACAGATTTGCTTGATGATAGCTAGACCCAATCCGAGTGAATCTTTTAAAGTGCTTTCTTTTTTAAAACGATTAAATAGGTTTTTAGGATTTCCTTTTAAAGGATTTCCTGTATTCGAAAATACAAGCTTATCTTTAGTATAAGTAATTGTTATTTTACCGTTAGTGATATTATGTTTAATAGCATTGCTCAATAAGTTAGAAATTAAAGTGTCTATTAATATTGTATTAGCAGAGCTTATGTGGTCAGATAATTCAGTACGTACAGTAATTTTTTTATTAATAATGAAATCTTCGTAATTGTCTAGTGATTTTTCAATTAAATTTTTAAATGAAATTTCTTCTTTATTACTAAATTGTTGATTTTCTACTTTTGCTAATAACAATAATGTTTTGTTTAATTTTGAAAGACGATTACCAGCTTGATAGATGGATTGTAGCTGTTCTGATTGTTCTTTTGTTAATTCAGAAGATTGTAATAAGAGCTCAATTTTTGATTTCATGATTGCCAAAGGAGTTTGCATTTCATGTGAAGCATTTTCAGAAAATTCTTTTAAATTATTAAAATCTGACTGTAATTTTTGTGTTAAGTTTTTTATAGAAGTATTCAATTCTTTAAATTCATCAATACTTGATGGTGCTAATTCAATAGAATTTTGATCTTGTATAGAGAAGTTTTTAAGTCTATCTATATTGATATAAAAAGGTTTCCATATTTTTTTAGAAATTTGAGTATTTAGAATCCATAAACCAGACAATAAAAGTAAAATAATAACAAAAGTAGATAGTAAAATTACCCAAATTAAATCCTGATTTCTTACCAAAGAGTTTCTTGCAATTATTTTATACCTAACACCTTGTAAGGTTTCATAAGAGGTTAATTGGCGGTATTTTTCAAATTCATCAACACCTTCTCCTTTAATAAGCCTAAGTATTAGTGTGTCTTTGTAAATTATGGTGTCTTTTGGATAAAGTTTGTTTTCGGCTTCAGATAATTCTTCGGGTTCTTCAAATATAGTTAAAGGAACATCATATTTTATTCTCTTTGCGATAACCTCTTTATTGTAAAATAATTGATTGTCTAATCTATTATTCATTACATTAGTAAGTACAAAAATAAGTGTAGCTCCAGAAAGGATAAATATAATGATAGATAACCATAAATAAGTTCTACCAGTTTTCCGTATGAGTTTCATAAGTGTTTACTCAATATGTTTTAAATTACTGATTTTCTTAGAATTATTTTTCAACATCTGTAAATTTGTAACCAAGTCCGTACATGGTTTGCAAGTAGTCAGTGCCGTCTAATTTTTTTATTTTTTTTCTTAGATTACCCATGTGAGTATAGATAAAATCATAACTATCAGCCATTTCTATATCATCACCCCAAAGGTGTTCAGCAATAGACTCTTTAGTTAGTACTTTGTTTTTATTGGTAACAAAATAAAGTAATAAATTATATTCTTTTTTTGTCAATTCAATATGTTTACCGTTAATGGTAACAGCTTTTGAACTCGGGTCAATGTTTATTTCATTGAATTGGATACTGCTGTCATCTCCATCAAAATTTCTACGTCTTATTAACGAATTAATCCTTGAATTGAGTTCTGCCAAGTGAAATGGTTTTGTGATATAATCATCAGCACCTAAATCTAATCCTTTTAACTTATCATCTAAAGAATCTTTAGCAGATACAATTAAAACACCAGTTTTTTTAGATTGTTCTTTTATTAGTTTTAATAAATCTAAACCAGTACCATCAGGCAAGGTTAAGTCAAGAATAATAATATCATATCCAAAACTTATAATTTTATCTTCCGCATCAAAAAAAGAGGTAGCACTTTCGCAAATAAAATCTTCATTTTTTAAATAGGTAGTCATTGAATCTAGTAATTCAGTTTCATCTTCAACAATTAAAATTTTCATAGTTTAAAATTTGTTTTTATAATTATGATTTGTTGGGATTGACTACTTTTTTTAATATTTTATATTTATATTTTTTAAACGAAAAATATAAGGTGTTAATTGTATAAATATACTTATTTCTTTCTTAAAATGGCTTTGTCAGTAAATTTTTCAATAGTAATTGTTGGATTGTTATAAATGTGAATCTCAGAACTATCGATAGCTGAAATAAGAATGGTTGTTTTGGCATTTACCTGTACATCTGCACTGTCAGAAGCATCAATAATAACATCATTACTTTCTAAGGTTTCACCTTTAAAGTCACTTTTATTTTCAGCGTTTACATACAATTCTGAACAAGTACCAGAAACATTAGTTGTTGAGCTTCCTTGAAGTGTGACTTCTATATGGTTACAAGAAATATTTATTTTAGCTTTTCCAGATTTATCTGCATTGATATAAGCATCGTCTGCATTTACAGTCAACTTTACATTGGCACTTTCATTGTTGTTTAGCACAAATTTTGAAGCGTGAATGTCTAAAGTTAATTTAGAATCATCATCAGCATTAATAGTAAGTTGATTGAATTTTAAAGTACTAGCCGAGTTAATATCAGACTTATCATTACTTATAATTTCAGTAATATAATTGTCAATAACAACATAAACTTTTAAGGCTTTTTTTCGTAAAATTCTTTTCGTTACACTGATAGTTAATGTACTGTCAATTACTTCTGTTAATACCGCAACGTGCAAGTTTTCATCTGCTTCAACAGTAACCGATTGTTCCATGCCTTGCGAAAGTATAACTTCAATTTTATCATTTACTTCAATTTTATTAAAATTGTCTATATACCGATCTTCTGTAGTTACAATTTTATTCCCTTTTAGTTTATCTTGTGCAGATAAGTTTAGAGGTATAAAAACTAATGAAATAAGTACAATTAGTAGGTTGATATTTTTCATATATAAAGTATTGTAAAAGCCAAAGATATCACAAAAAACAAAAACTTCGTTTTTAAACGAAGTTTTTGTTTTAAATCTTGTTATCGAACTTAGGTTTTAATACGCATCATCATGTACATTAGCGACTGCTCTTCCTGATGGGTCGTTCATGTTTTTAAAACTTTCATCCCATTCTAATGCAATTTGAGTACTACAAGCAACAGAAGCTTCTTGAGGTACACATAATGCGGCTGCATCACTAGGAAAATGTTCTGTAAAAATTGAACGATAATAAAATTCTTCTTTTGAAGTTGGTGTTTGTAAAGGGAATTTGAACTTGGCGTTTGCCAATTGTTCATCAGTTACAGCTTCATTTACAACTTCTTTTAAAGTATCTATCCAGCTATAGCCCACACCATCAGAAAATTGTTCTTTTTGTCGCCAAGCTACACTTTCAGGTATCATGTCTTCAAAAGCTTTTCTCACTACCCATTTTTCCATACGCTCACCATTGATCATTTTATCTTGTGGATTGATACGCATGGCAACATCCATAAATTCTTTATCTAAAAATGGCACACGACCTTCAATACCCCATGCCGCTAAACTTTTGTTAGCACGTAAACAATCATACATGTGTAATTTGCTTAATTTACGAACGGTTTCTTCATGAAATTCTTTAGCGTTTGGGGCTTTATGAAAATACAAATAGCCTCCAAAAAGTTCATCAGCTCCTTCACCAGACAATACCATTTTTATCCCCATAGATTTGATGACTCTAGCCATTAAATACATAGGCGTAGAAGCTCTAATGGTAGTTATATCATAAGTTTCTAAATTATAAATCACATCGCGAATAGCATCTAAACCTTCTTGAATGGTAAATTTAATTTCATGGTGAATCGTACCAATATGATCTGCTACTTTTCTAGCAGCAGCCAAATCTGGTGAGCCTTCTAATCCTACAGAAAAGGAATGTAATTGTGGCCACCAAGCCTCTTTAGTATCATTAGATTCGACACGTTTTTCAGCATATTTTTTTGCTATTGCTGAGGTGACAGATGAGTCTAACCCTCCAGAGAGTAAAACTCCATAAGGCACATCAGACATTAATTGTCTATGTACAGCAGCTTCTAAGGCTTCTTTAATTTCTTGAATGCTCGTTTCATTGTCTTTTACTGCATTGTATTCTGTCCAGTCTCTATGGTACCATTTTACAAATTTTCCATCACTACTTGACATATAATGACCAGGAGGGAATAATTCTATTTTGGTACAAACACCTTCTAAAGCTTTTAGTTCTGAAGCAACATAAAAGGTTCCGTTTTGATCCCATCCTATATATAGAGGAATAATACCCATATGGTCTCTAGCAATAAAATATTCATCTTTTTCAACATCATAAATGGCAAAACCAAAAATACCGTTCATTTCATCTATAAAGTCAACGCCTTTTTTCTGATATAATGCTAAAATAACTTCACAATCAGATTCTGTTTGAAAATTGTAAGATCCCTCAAATTGTTTACGTAATTCTCTATGATTGTAAATTTCGCCATTGGCAGCTAATATCAGATTTTTGTCTTCACTAAATAAAGGTTGTTTGCCAGAGGCAGGGTCAACAATAGCCAAACGTTCATGAGCCAATATTGCTTTGTCATCACAATAAATACCACTCCAATCTGGACCACGATGACGAATTTTTTTAGACATCTCTAACAATTGAGGTCTTAAAGCCTCAGCATTTTCTTTTAAATCAAAGGCACATACAATTCCGCACATAATATTTTATATTTCTAATTTAGACTGCAAATGTTAGTTTTTTATTTAAATATGAAAACAAAAAGATGTAATATAATTACAATTTATCATTAAAAATGNATTAATTATAAAATATTGAAACTATAATAAATAATAATGAATAAATTAATTAGAGTTTTAAATACTAAAAAAAAAATACAAACGTTATATATCTTCTAAAAACTAAACTATTTGATGATAAAACTTTACTATTCTATTAGTATCCCCCTCCTACTATTATTTTCTTTCACTACTGAAATCAACGCTCAAGGTTTTGTAGCCGTTGATGATATTTCGCATGACATTTCATATTATCGACAAAGTAAAATAACACCACCTTTGGTGAAAGTTCTTTACGGAAGGCCTAAAAAAGATAGTTCAGCCGTTTTTGGTAATACTGTACACTTTGATAAATTATGGCGAACAGGAGCGAATGAAGCTACTGAAGTTAAATTTTATAAAGATGTTCAATTTGGTAATGCCAAAGTTAAAGCTGGCACTTATGTATTAGTGACCATTCCTGGTAAGGAAAAATGGGAAGTTATTTTAAACTCTCAAACTGATGTTTGGGGTTCTTTTCAATATAACCCAGCATTTAATATAGCTAAGATTTCTGTACCTGTTAAGAAAGGGGAAGAACTTGAAATATTTTCAATTTCATTTAGCGATGATGAAGAGCAGTTGAATATGGTTTTAGGTTGGGATGTAACTAGAATTAATATTCCACTTAAATTTAAAAAAGAGCAAGCTGTTGTTAAAAGATAATGGTCTTTTGTTTTTTTAATAGTAATTAATATCTCTCAAAAAAGAAGAAAAGACTAATGAAAATCCGATTTCATTTATTTGAAGTTGGATTTTTTAGTTCACCTTTTCACCACCAACATAGGTTTCCAGTACTTTTGTTTTTGGGACTTCTTGAATATCAACTTCCATAATATTTTGATCAAGTAAAATAAAATCGGCTAGTTTACCCACTTCAATAGATCCTTTTTCGGCTTCTTCAAAATTAGCATAGGCTGCCCAAATGGTCATTCCTTTTAAGGTTTCTTCTCGTGATAATGCATTTTCAGATTGAAATCCTCCATCAGGAAAATTATTTAAATCTTTTCTAGCAACAGCAGCGTAAAAAGTCAACATCGGGTTTACTTTTTCTACAGGAAAATCTGTCCCCAACGCCACTTTTCCATACTTTTCTAGTAAATCCTTATAGGCATAACCAGTTTTAATACGATCTGCACCAACTCTATCTTTAGCCCAATACATATCAGATGTAGCATGTGTTGGCTGAATAGAAGGAATAATTTGCTAAAAAGCATCAAAATCTTCTGGAGACAATATTTGTGCATGTTCAATTCGCCAACGTCTATCCTTTTTATCTTTTAATACTTGCTTATAGGTTTCTAACATGATATGATTAGCAGAATCTCCAATAGCATGTGTATTCATCTGAAATTCAGAATCAGCAATACGCTTCGCTGTATTTCTTATCGTCTTTACATCAAAGATTAATGCTCCAAAATGATTGGCTTTATCACTATACATTTTTCGCATTGCAGCACCTCTAGAACCCAAAGCACCATCACCATAAAATTTGAATGAACGTACATTCAAACGCTCAGTTTTACTGATTCCTTTATTAAGGTAATAGTCTAGATTTTTCTGATCAGCAGTAACCATCGCATACATGCGTATTTTTAATTCACCCGCTTGTTGTAAGCTATCAACCAATTCTATAATTTCTCGATCTAAACCAGCATCATCAACTGTAGTTAAACCCAAATCAAAACATATTTTTTCAGCATTTTTTAAAGCTAAAGTCGATTCTTGTTTACTCGGTTTAGGAATGATTTTATAGACCAAGTCCATTGCATTATCTATCAACACGCCAGTAATAACACCTTCTTTTTTGACAATTTCTCCACCTTCTATTTTTGTATTTTCATTTATCCCTGCAAGTTCTAATGCCACTGCATTAACAAGTAAGGCATGTCCGTCAATTCTTGCAATAGCCACTGGAATTTCAGGGAAAAATTGATTTAATTTTTCATTTGTAGGAAATTCTTTGACTTCCCAGTCATTCTGATCCCATCCGCGACCAGTAAGAAAATTTGGTTTGTTTTTTTGATAGAATTCAGCTATTTTTTGCAATACTTCATCATAACTTTTGGTACCAGTAACATCAACTTTTTGTTGTTGTAAGCCTAATCCATAAAAATGACAATGGGCATCTATCAAGCCTGGTACAATCGTCTTGCCTTTTGCATCTATTATTTGCTCAGTAACAAACTGTTTTTGAATTGCTGAAGTAGTACCAACCCCAATAAACTTCCCGTCTTTTATTGCAAATGCTTCCGCTTTAGCGAAATTAGCATTCACTGTATAGATATTGGCATTCGTAATGATTAAATCTACTTTCTCTTGAGCAGTACAAGACATGATAATAATGACAAACAAAAAGAATAATTTTTTCATAAGGGATGATTTATGCAGTAAATATATAAAACTTTCTGCTTTGTGATTAAGTAGTTTAGACTTAAGTTTGCTTATTCAAAACAAAAACTATTGCACGATTTAAAAATCTCTAGACCTGGATTATGGTTTCCTACCATTTGGATTTATCTTGTACCATTTAGTATAGAAACTCATTTTTGGGAAAATTCTGTTTTTTGGCTAGGCTTAGCTTTTGTTACTTTTCCGCTAAATTATTTGGTTTATGGTTTGAATGATTATAATGATTTTAAAGCTGACCAAGTCAATCAAAGAAAAGGAAATTTTTTGTTTGGAGCCAAGTCCACTAAAAAACAACTCGCTTTAATCCCCTTAAAAACAACGTTTATTCTTCTTCCTTTTATCATTATTTTCACGATACTTTCTGGATATAAAATGTTGTTGCTATTACTCTTTATGATAGTGATAAATATACTCTATAATTTTAAGCCTTTTAGAATAAAGGAAAGACCTCCTTTTGAAATTGCCATCCAAATAGGCTACGTTTTTACCGCATTTTTTAGTATTGTTTTAAATGATTTACAGATGCTGCCATGGCAAACTATTTTGTATTTATCTCTTTTTGCTTTTCAATCTCATATTGCAGGTGAAATTATGGATATAGAACCAGATATCAAGGCAGGAAAGAAAACAACTGCAACATTAATTGGCAGGAAAAACACTAAATTTCTAATGTTAGCTTTTCTTTTTATTGAAGTTTATATTTTAACATTTTGGTTTGAGGATTATGTCCTATCAGGATTTTTAGCTATCTTTTCTTTATGGTTGTTGATAGATATTTTTATACTTTTTAAAGACAAACCATATAGTTTAGCTCAGATGAATTTATTTGGTTACGCCATGAATCTTTCCGCAATTGCATCTATGATTTGGATACTCTATTCTGCGAAGCTTTTACATGCTGTATTTTAATCAAAGGGCGATAGCAAAAAGGGGTTAACCTACGTGCCGATAAGACAGATTCCCCAACGCTTGCTTCGAAGTAAAAATCTCACCTTCTAAGAAGGTGGCTTTGGAAAATCCCTAAAAGGAGAAGTGAGAAACAAAAGTAAAATAATTTAGATATTTTTAAATTAAAAAGACCTCACAGGTTTTTAAAACCTGTGAGGTCTAAAAAATAGGCAAAGCCAACATAACATTACCACCAACTAAGTAGGTAGTTTTTTAAAGTGAAATAAACAAGAATTCCTGTTTAATCTCTCCATACTCTTGGGCCAAGGTAGTTTATTAAAGCAAAGTCTTTTCTTTGTCCTGTATTAATCTTAAATTTGCACATGTAAATTCTACATCACATCTTTAATATATACCTATCTCACGAAAGTATAATTATTTGGATTGTCCCCTTGAGGGGACTATAGGGGTGTAAAACAAATCAGTCAAAGCAAAAAAAATGAGTTACCATTTTAACGAGATAGAAGCCAAATGGCAAAAATATTGGGCAGAAAATAAAACCTTTGAAGCAATCTCCCCCGACCCCTCCAAAGGTGGGGAGCAAATGAAACCTAAATATTATGTACTGGATATGTTTCCTTATCCATCAGGAGCAGGTCTACACGTCGGACATCCATTAGGTTACATAGCTTCAGATATTTATGCTCGTTACAAACGCCATAAAGGCTTTAATGTTTTGCATCCGCAAGGGTATGATAGTTTTGGTTTGCCTGCAGAGCAATATGCTATTCAAACAGGGCAGCATCCAGCAATTACAACTGAAACCAATATTAAAACGTATCGTCGTCAATTAGATAGCATTGGTTTTTCATTCGATTGGAGTAGGGAAGTCCGTACTTCTGACCCAAAATTTTATAAATGGACACAGTGGATTTTTATTCAACTCTATAACTCATGGTATAATAAAGACAGTGATAAAGCCGAAGATATTAGCAAGCTAATTGCTATTTTTGAAAAAGAAGGAAATAATAAGGTTAACGCTTCCGCGGATGAAGCCCATCCTAAATCCTTCCCAAAGGGAAGGACTTCCAATACTTTCACGGCAGATGATTGGAATGGCTTTTCTGAACAAGAACAACAAGAAATTTTATTAAAATACCGATTAACATTTTTATCTGAAACCGAAGTAAATTGGTGTCCCGAATTAGGAACCGTCCTAGCTAACGACGAAATTATAAATGGCGTTTCAGAACGTGGAGGGCATCCTGTAGTTCGTAAAAAAATGAAACAATGGTCTATGCGAATCACCGCATATGCACAACGTTTATTAGACGGATTAAATACCATTGATTGGCCACAACCTTTAAAAGATTCACAAACGAATTGGATTGGGAGATCTGTGGGGGCAATGGCGACTTTCAATATCCTCCCCCCAGCCCCCTCCGAAGGAGGGGGAGCCAAAGCTGGTTATATGACTGGTAGAAATAACTCTCATTTATTGATTGAAAAAGCTCAAAAAATGAGAGCTAACCCTACTCCTGCTGAGGATGCTTTATGGCAAAGCTTGAGAGCTAAAAACCTAGATGCTAAGTTTAGACAACAACATTTAATAGCTGATTTTATTGTCGATTTTGTATGCCTTACAAAAAAACTAATTATAGAGGTTGATGGTAAAATTCATGATTCTCAAAAAGAACAAGATCAACAACGAACAGAT
>JGI24023J19991_10001136_pt1 | contig 20797 bp, 17 predicted proteins | sample Cruoilmetagenom1_FD_19991 | JGI IMG/M metagenome (IMG submission 19991) | reverse complement strand
ACCTGTCACTTCATCATTGTTCAATGTTTTAATTTTAGATAGGTTTGATTTTGCCCTGATTAATGCAATTCCTCCACCAGCGATAATACCTTCTTCAACTGCAGCTCGGGTAGCGTGTAACGCATCGTCCACACGATCTTTCTTTTCTTTCATCTCAATTTCACTGGCAGCTCCTACATATAATACGGCAACGCCACCTGCTAGTTTTGCGAGACGTTCTTGTAGCTTTTCTTTGTCATATTCTGAGGTAGTATTTTCGGCTTGTGCCTTTATTTGTCCGACACGTGCTTTTATCGATTCTTTAGAGCCAGCACCATTTACAATCGTTGTATTGTCTTTATTAATTGTAACACGTTCTGCAGTTCCTAACATTTCAAGAGTTGTAGCATCTAGAGTAACACCAGTTTCTTCAGAGATAAGTGTGCCACCTGTTAAGATAGCAATATCCTCAAGCATGGCTTTACGTCGATCACCAAAACCAGGAGCTTTTACGGCTGCTATTTTTAAGGCACCTCTTAATTTATTCATCACTAAAGTAGCTAAAGCTTCGCCTTCAACATCTTCTGCAATAATTAATAGTGGTTTGCCAGTTTGCGCTACGGGTTCTAAAATAGGTAGTAAATCTTTTAGGGCTGTTATCTTCTTGTCAAAAAATAAGATATATGGATTTTCTAAGTCAACCAACATTTTTTCAGAATTGGTCACAAAATAGGGAGACAAATAACCACGGTCAAATTGCATTCCTTCGACAATATCTACGTATGTTTCTGTTCCTTTGGCCTCTTCTACAGTGATGACACCTTCTTTACCAACTTTTTCAAAAGCTTGCGCGATAAGTGAGCCTATACTTGAGTCGTTATTTGCTGAAATAGAAGCTACTTGCTCAATTTGGTCTGATTTATTCCCTACTTCTTTTGATTGTTTATGCAATTCTTTGACCAATGCAGCAACTGCTTTGTCGATTCCTCGTTTTAAATCCATCGGATTGGCACCAGCCGCAACATTTTTTAAACCTTCTTTAACGATAGCTTGTGCCAAAACAGTTGCAGTGGTTGTACCATCACCAGCTAGATCGCTCGTTTTTGCAGCTACTTCTTTGACCATTTGCGCACCCATATTTTCTAACGGATCTTCAAGTTCGATTTCTTTTGCGACACTTACGCCATCTTTTGTTACAGCAGGACTTCCGAAAGATTTGTCAATAACGACATTACGACCTTTTGGTCCTAAAGTTACTTTTACAGCATTTGCTAGCGCATCAACCCCACGTTTGAGTCCGTCGCGAGCTTCTATATCAAAATTTATATTTTTTGCCATTTTGGTTTGTTTTAGATTTTATTTGTTTTCTTATAAAGTTGCTAAAATATCGCTTTCACGCATAATTAAATACTCTTTCTTGTCGATCATTAATTCAGTGCCTGCATATTTAGTGTAAAGGATGGAATCTCCTTTTTTTAGGGTCATCGGTTGGTCTTTTGTACCTTTTCCTACAGCAACGACAGTGCCTTTTTGTGGTTTTTCTTTTGCTGAATCAGGAATAATAATACCTGAAGCAGTTGTCGTTTCTGCGGCAATGGGTAATACTAAGACTCTATCAGCTAAGGGTTTAATATTTATGCTCATTTGATGTGTGTTTTTATGGTTAAATTTCTGTTGTTTAGTTGTTCTTTTCCCAAAAGTATGCCAATTGTTTTAGGCTGACAAATTTCCAAAAAAAAATGCCAACCTGTCATTGGTTGGCATTTATAGATTTTATTTGCTACAATTATTTGTTAGATTCTTCTACCGGAGTAGCTGGAGTTTCGGTTGGCGTTTCAGGAACTTCATCGATTAACTCACGATTTTCTAGGGTTTCTTGTAAGCCTGATTTTGTGTTGACATTACCTGTATCTGAAAGTATGTTGGTCATTAAGATTAAAACAATCATGGTGCCCGCTAAAGTCCAAGTGCTTTTGTCTAAAAATGTGTTTGTACTTTGTACGCCTCCCATAGAAGCGCCGCCACCACCAAATGTAGAGGATATTCCTCCACCTTTAGGGTTTTGTACCATAATAAGTAAAACTAATAATAGGGCTACGATGATAATCAATACGATTAATACAGTGTTCATTTTATTTTTTTATTTTATTTTCTTAATTGGATGCGTTCTTTTGCTTATTTTTTAGCATTTTTATTTGGTCTGCAAAGAAACTACTTTTTTCTGGAAATTTCAAACTTAATATTTCATAGGCATTTATTGCATTTGCATACTTTTCTTGTTCTATATAGATAGTAGCAAGTGTTTCTGTCATTACCGTTTCAGATTCAATTTTTTCGATATGATTAAAATCTACTGAAAAACTCGTTGATTTATCGGGTTTTATTTTTGGTTTTTTCATCATAAACTCATCAATCAAAGCCATTTTCTCTGCTCTTTTATTTAAAGGCGGCTTACTTCTGTCGATAGGTTTAAAGGAAGAAAGTTGCATCCATTCACTAAACGAATGTGTGTCCTTTTTATTAAAATGTATGGGGTTTACACTATCTAAATCTATGGCAATTTCTACTGTTTTATTAAGTTCTTTAGCCTCTTCAGTTTTATGGATCTCAGCTGTATCTAAAGTGTCACTTAATTGATTCTCAGGAATGTCATGTTGTGTAAATTCAGAACCTAAGGGTTCTTCGTTTGTTAGTTTGGCAGGATGTTTTAGGCTTGAATTATTATTTTCTTCAATGTTGCTAATTTCTTCTTGCGTGTCAATTTCGAAACTAAAAACCTTTTCTTCTTGAGTCTCAGGGGTTAGAGAAATTCTTTCTTTTCTAGGTTTCTCAAAAGTGTACCCAAGAATGTTTATTTTGTCAGAGCTAGAATCCAAAATATTTTTTGTATTTTTTTTTGCAAATATCTCTTCTAATTCTTCATCGGTAAGCTTATTATTAGTAATCGTAGATTCTATTGTTATATCTTTTTCGTGTGTTTCAATAGCTTCAATTTCTATATTTGTTGATTCTTCTACTTCATCAATTAGTAGAGTTGCAGGATCAGTTTCAGTACTATAGCCTGAAGGATTTTCCTTTTCGTTTTCTTCTATTGTTTCCTCAAAATTTGTTGGTTCTTTTTCAATTTCATCAAAGAGCTTGCTTTTAGTATCAGCTTCAGAAATAGGGACAGAAAGATCTGTATTTGGATCTACATAGTCTATAGATGCTTGTTCAATTTCACTTATACTAATATCCATTTGACTTTCTTCTTCTTCTGTGCTATTATCATCTCTTGTTTCAAAAAAGTCAATAACCTTTTTTTCAATTAATTTACTTTGTACATCATTTATCTCGTTAATTGAAATTTCAGTATCCTTTGACTCAATCTCATCTTGTTGCTTAGGTAGGTCGTGGGTAATTTCAATTTTGATGTCATCATTTTCTATCTGATATTCATCCGTGAGTTGATTTGTTTTAGTAGCATCAGAATATTCAATAGCACTAGAATCTTGCTCTTCAGTCTCATTTGGATTTAGGTATTCTTCATGAATTAATTCATCGGCTAGTTTTATATCTTTATTGTTCGTTGTTTTAACTTCTTCTTCGATGGGTTCATAAATTTGTTCATTTTCAGAAGAAGTGGGTTCCTCTGAATTTTCAGTATAAATTTGTTGCTCGCCACCTATTGTCTTTTGTATTGGGATGGGTACATCTAGATTTAAAGCAGATTCTTCAAGTTGTTCAACATCTGTTTTTTGGTAGATGTTTTCAATAATTTTTTCATCTCGTACTTCAATTTCTTGAATAATATCTTTTTCTTTTTGGTTTGATAAGACACTTTGAAAAGCATCTGATGTAATAAAATGAAATAAAACACTTCTATCAGCTGTGTATATCGCAGTCGTTTTTAAATTTTGATTGTATCGAAAACTGTTTTGGTTTTTGAGCCCTTTTAGGTATAAAACTTTGGCTGCTTGAAAAAAAGGATACCTTGCAACGGTATCTTCCAAATCAAAAATTTGTTCTTTTTGGAGTTGCGAAGGCGTGCGTAATATTTCTAAAAATTTTTTTATATCCATTCTTGACAAGCAGGCTAATGTTTTACAAAACTACTATAATTTACCACTTAGCAACAGAAGCATTAAAAATATCTTGCGTTATACGTTCAAAAATTTCCTCAAAAGCATCATCTAGTGTTCCACCAACAAGTTGTTGATTGGCATCATAATCATAATAGTGTGAGAAAGTTTTTTCGAAATCATCATCTTTATTTAGGCTATTATAAAACCGAACGTTTACCGTAATTGTAAGTCTGCTCATCGCAGCTGTTTGATCAGCAGTAGACGCCGTTGGTCGTATCGTATAATTCGTGACTTCTCCTTCAAACTGTAATTCTCCACCCGATTTTACTAGAGACAAATTAGATTGCTGTAAAAATAAATCTTGTAAAGCCAAGGTGAATTTTTGACTTAGCGAAGGCTCAATTAAAGAAGCATTATTTGGAAAATAATCAATTTGTATTGTTTTTGCATCAATTTTGGCTCCCGATAGCGAATAAGGGAATGCACCACCACAACTGTTTGTTGCCATTGCAATAATTAGGCTTGTTAGTATAAATTTTAATTTCATATTATGTTGTTTTTTGCTAAATGCTAAATGCTAAATTCTAAATGCTAAATTAATTATAAATTATATTGTTTGATCTTTCGATATAAAGTTCTCTCAGAAATTCCCAGTTCTTGAGCAGCAAGTTTCCGTTTTCCTTTGTGTTTCTCTAGTAATTTTTTAATCATTTTAATTTCTTGATCTTGTAAGGTGGGTTGTTTTTCTTCCTGTTCAATAACCTCTTCATAATCTAACTCACTACCTCTTGCTGGCTCTTCAGCTATTTCAATAAATGTATTTTCCTTTTCGATGGGTGTTGGTTTTTTGTAAACTTCGGATAATATATTAGAGTTTGATTCCTTACCTGCTAATAAATTTACAGTAAGCTGTTTGACTTCGTCAATTTCTTTTCGCAATTCTAATATTACGTTATACATCATCTCTCGTTCGGCTTTGTAATCAAATTCGGATGATTGTCCGTTTACAAGGCTTGGCAATTGACTGTTAAAATGAGGTAAGTATTCTTTAAGTTTCAGTGCATCGATGTTTCTTTCTTGTTCAACGACAGATAGTTGTTCGGCAATATTTCGTAGTTGACGAATATTACCAGGAAAATTATATCTTTTTAAAAGTTGAACGGCGTCTTCTGTTAATCGAATGGTTGGCATTTGATATTTTAGAGCAAAATCAGCCGCAAATTTTCTGAAAAGTAGATGTATATCATCATCTCGTTCACGTAAAGGCGGAATACTAATATCAATAGTACTTAATCTGTAGAATAAATCTTCTCTAAATTTGCCTTTATCAATGGCTTTTTTCATGTTTAAGTTTGTGGCAGCCACTATTCTAATATCGGATTTTTGTACCTTAGATGAACCTACTTTCATAAATTCTCCATTTTCTAGGACTCGCAATAAACGTACTTGGGTAGTTAAAGGTAATTCACCAACTTCATCTAAAAAAATAGTTCCTCCATTTGCAGATTCAAAATAACCTTGACGAGTTGTTGTAGCACCGGTAAAAGAACCTTTTTCATGACCAAAGAGTTCACTATCTATCGTTCCTTCGGGTATTGCACCACAATTTACTGCAATATATTTTGCATGTTTGCGATGTGATAAGGCATGTATTATTTTAGGAATACTTTCTTTTCCAACCCCACTTTCACCAGTGACTAATACTGAGATATCAGTAGGTGCAACTCTTACAGCCTTTTCTAGGGCTCTATTAAGTTGCGGGTCATTTCCGATAATACCAAAACGTTGTTTTAAAGCTTGAATATCCATTAGTTTGATTTTTGTCCAATTAGTGTGGCTGACGTACAATTTTCAACTCTTACATGAACAAAGTCACCAATTGATTCATTGCCAGTCTTTTGAAAAACGACCACGGCATTTTGAGAATTTCGTCCCATCCATTGTTCATCTGATTTTTTTGAATTTCCTTCGATTAATACTTCAACAGTTTTGCCGATAGCTTGTTCCATCCGTTTTAAACTGTGTTTTTGTTGCAGTTGAATTATTTCAGTTAAACGTCTTTTTTTGATGGCTTGAGGTACATCGTCAGCCATTCTTTTTTCGGCTGGCGTTCCAGGACGTTCAGAATAAGCGAACATGAACCCGAAATCATATTGCACATATTCCATCAAAGAAAGTGTTTCTTGATGTTCTGCTTCAGTTTCGCCACAAAATCCAGTCATCATATCTTGAGAAATAGCACAATCAGGGATTATTTGTCTAATTTGATTAATAAGTTCTTGATATTCTTCACGTGTATGTTTTCTATTCATCCTTTTTAAAACACTTGTACTTCCACTTTGCACAGGCAAATGAATATAATTACATATATTTGGATGTCTAGACATACTGTGAATAACATCTAAACTCATGTCTTGTGGATTAGACGTTGAAAAACGAAAACGCATCTTTGGATATGCAAGGGCACATTGTTCAAGTAACATTGCAAAATCAACCGCTGTCACTTGAGCTTCTTGAGTTGCTTTATCAAAATCTTTTTTTAATCCACCACCATACCATAAGTAACTATCAACATTTTGTCCTAATAAGGTAACTTCTTTATAATTTTTATTGTGTAATTCTTTAATTTCATTTAAGATACTTTCAGGATCTCTACTTCTTTCTCGTCCTCGTGTGAAAGGTACCACACAAAACGTACACATATTATCACATCCACGCGTTATGGAAACAAAAGCAGAAACACCATTAGAGTTTAAGCGAACAGGCGATACATCACCATAAGTTTCGTCTTTTGAAAGAATAACATTAACTGCATCTCTACCAGCATCAATTTCTTTGATTAGATTAGGTAAATCACGATAGGCATCTGGTCCTACCACAAGATCGACCATTTTCTCTTCTTCTAAGAATTTTTCTTTAAGGCGTTCAGCCATACATCCTAAAACACCAATTTTCATTTTAGGATTTATTTTTTTGATACTATGGTATTTTTCTAGACGTTTACGAACGGTCTGCTCCGCTTTTTCTCGTATGGAACAAGTATTTACTAGGACTAAATCAGCATCTTCCATACTTAAAGTCGTGTTGTAACCTTGTTTTGATAGGATAGAAGCTACAATTTCACTGTCATTTAAATTCATTTGACAACCATAACTTTCTAGATATACCTTTTTAGTATTACTCGATTTGGTTTCTGAGAGTAAGGCTTGCCCTTGTTTTTTTTCTTCTATTACTTGATTGCTTGCCATTCGTTTATTAAAGTCGTTTAGTTAGTTGTGAGCTTTGAGCGCAAAGATATAACCAATTCTAAGAATCTGACAAATTGACAGGGTAATTTTTTGTTAAGATTGGATGATTTTGCAAAAAAAATTTGATTTTTAAAAAAACTATCTACTTTTGTACGCTCAAAAATCATCCAAACTATGTCAAAAAATTTAGTAATTGTTGAGTCACCTGCCAAAGCTAAGACTATAGAAAAATTTCTCGGAAAAGATTATGTAGTTGCATCAAGTTTTGGACATATTGCTGATTTACCATCCAAGGAACTAGGCGTTAATGTTACAGGTGATTTTATGCCCAAATACATAGTTTCTTCAGATAAAAAGGATGTTATTAAGAAATTAAAAAGTCTCGCTAAAAAAGCTGAAACAGTTTGGCTAGCAAGTGATGAGGATCGAGAAGGAGAAGCTATCGCCTGGCATTTATTTGAACAGCTGAAGCTAAAAGAATCCGAAACAAAACGCATTGTTTTTCATGAAATAACGAAGTCTGCTATTTTAAAAGCAGTTGAAAATCCGCGTAGTATAAATTATAATTTAGTCAATGCACAACAGGCACGTAGAGTACTAGATAGGTTGGTAGGTTATGAGCTTTCACCAGTTCTTTGGAGAAAAGTTAAAAGTGGTCTTTCTGCGGGTAGGGTTCAGTCGGTTGCTGTTAGATTGATTGTTGAAAGAGAACGTGAGATTGAAAAGTTTAAATCAATTGCTTCGTATCGAGTCGATGCAGAATTCACAAATGAAGTCGGCAAAAAATTTATGGCGAAACTGCCTAAGAATTTTAAAACAAGAGAAGAGGCTGAAAACTTTTTGCAAACTTGTTTGGGAGCCGCATTTAAAATTGCCGATTTACAAATTAAACCAGCCAAAAAATCGCCAGCACCACCATTTACAACATCGACGCTACAACAAGAAGCTTCTCGTAAATTGTATTTTCCCGTTGCTAAAACAATGAGTACAGCCCAAAGATTATATGAAGCGGGTCTGATAACTTATATGAGAACGGATAGTTATAATTTATCTAATGATGCTAAAAAAGCAGCAGAAGAAACTATTGTAACGAATTATGGTGCTGCTTATAGTAAACCTAGAAATTTCACTACAAAGTCTAAGGGAGCACAAGAAGCGCATGAGGCCATTCGTCCAACAAACATGGCAAACAGCCATGTATCTGTTGATTATGATCAAGATCGTTTATATAGCCTAATTTGGAAACGAACTATTGCGTCTCAAATGGCTGATGCGCAATTAGAGCGTACGAATGTGAAAATTAAAAATAATCAGAATAAGGAAGTTTTTTCTGCGAATGGAGAAGTGATAAAATTTGATGGTTTTTTAAAAGTATATATAGAAGGCACAGACAATGGAGACAATAACGAGCAAGCTGGAATGTTACCCAAACTAGAGGTTAGCGAAATAGTAAAAGATAATTTCATTACGGCAACCGAGCGATTTACAAAGGCACCTTATCGATTTTCTGAAGCTGCATTAGTCAAAAAGTTGGAAGAATTAGGAATCGGAAGACCTTCTACATACGCACCAACAATTTCAACAATCCAAAGACGTGGCTATGTTGAAAAACCAGTTTTAGAAGGAAAAAAAAGGTCATATTCAAAAATAACCTTACAACAAAATACCATCACAAACGAATCCTTAACTGAAAAAATTGGGGCAGATAAAGGCAAACTGATTCCAACAGATATTGGTAAAGTAGTGAATGATTTCTTAGTGCAAAATTTTGAACATGTAATGGATTATGGTTTTACGGCAAAGGTAGAATCAGATTTTGATCAAATAGCAGAAGGGAAAGAAAACTGGACATCCGTAATTAAAGAATTTTATAGCGATTTCCATCCAAATGTAGAACATGTAGCAGAACATGCCGAAAGAGCTAAAGGAGAAAGACTATTGGGTAAAGATCCTGAGACTGGAAAAAATGTCTATGCAAGATTAGGTCGCTATGGAGCGATGGTGCAAATAGGTGAAGTGTCAGATGAAGAAAAGCCAAGGTTTGCAAGTTTACAAGGCTCTCAAACTTTGTCGAGTATTACTTATGAAGAAGCTTTAGATTTATTTCAATTACCTAAAAACTTAGGTCTTTATGAAGATAAAGAGGTAATTGTAGCAAATGGTCGTTTTGGTCCTTATGTAAAATTTGATTCGATGTACGTTTCTTTGCCAAAAGGGAGTAATCCAATGGAAGTAGATATAGAAGAAGCTATTGAATTAATCGTAGCAAAACAAAAAGCAGATGCTCCCATTGCCGAATATGAAGGTTTGCCTGTGCAAAAAGCGGTTGGGCGTTTTGGACCTTACATCAAGTGGAACGGATTGTTTATTAATGTGAGTAAGAAGTATGATTTTGATAATTTAACGGAGGATGTGATTGCCGAGCTAATCGAGATTAAAAAGCAAAAAGACATTGATAAAATCATTTATAATTGGGAAGCAGAAGGGATTACCTTAGAAAAAGCACGTTGGGGACGATTTAATCTTATTAAAGGAAAGATAAAGATTGAGTTGCCAAAAACAACCAATACAGATAAGTTTACATTAGAGAAAGCTTTAGAGCTTATTGCTAAAAAAACACCTAAAAAAAAGAAAGTTACCAAACGAAAAGCTAAAAAGAAATAATTCTATTGTTTGAATCTAATCTTTTTTAGTTAGATTTGTCATATAATATAATAGCAAACAATCTTAACCCCCTTAAGCTTGTTAAAACCTTCAATGGATTATATAACCAATTTAATACACCCTGTTAAAGAATCAATCGTTGAATTCGCAAAAGCGCTTCCTAAAGGTAGCTTGGGCGTCACTATACATTTTATTAAATATAGTCAAAATATAGAATTTTCATCCAATTCCGTTGCGATCATTGGTTTACCTGAGGATCGTAATGCATTGAACAATGAAGGTTCTGGAAAAAACTTAGATGCAATTCGAGAAGAGTTATATCAACTATATACTGGAAATTGGGCTATTAGTATATACGATTTTGGTAATGTAAATATAGGGAACACTTATAAAGACACTGAAGTTGCCGTTCAAGAAATAGTAAAGACTTTATTAAATCAAAAAATAATCCCAATACTTATAGGGGGGTCTCAAGCTTTAACTTATGCTGCGTATCGGGCATATGATACTCTAGAACAAAAAGTAAACCTAGCCGTAGTAGATGCTAAATTTGATTTGGGTGCTATGGGTGGTTCTATAGATTCTCAATCTTATTTAACCAAAATAGTGATGGAGAAACCTAATAATTTGTTCAATTTTACAAATATAGGTTATCAAACTTTTTTAAATTCGCAAGAAGAAATAAATCTTTTGGATACTTTGTTGTTTGATGCGTATAGATTGGGTGAAGTGAAAAATGAGATCGATATTGTCGAACCAGTTTTACGTGAAACAGATTTATTGAGTATTGATATAGGATCCGTTAGGCGTGTAGATGCACCTGCAAATAGGAATACACTAATTAGTGGGTTGCAAGCCGATGATATTTGTAAAATTACAAGATATGCTGGGCTAAGTGATAAAGTTTCTGTGCTAGGAATTTTTGAATACAATGCTGCGTTTGAAAAAGAAGCACAAACAAGTCAACTCATTGCACAAATGATATGGTATTTTATAGAAGGCGTTAATTATAGATCCTATGAATTTCCATCATTAGATCTAAGGAATTTCAAAAAATACATCGTGATGATTGATGAGGAAACTATTCAATTTTATAAAAGTGATACAAGCGGAAGATGGTGGATGGAAATTAATTTAAAAGATAATAATAAAACCAAAAGAAGAACGTTAATACCCTGTACATACAATGATTATTTGACTGCAAGCCAACAAGAAATACCAAAAAGATGGCTTGTAAATAGAAGAAAATTAGGTTAGTACATTGTAGTTTTAAAGAGATTTATGCACTTATGTATTCATTTTGTATATTTCAAAAAATAATTATAGGTTTACAGGCTTTTAGAAACAGATATAAATTATGAGAAAAACAGCAATTTTTATTTTGCTAATTTCGCTAGCTTTTAGTTGCGGATCTAACGACAAAGGAGACTTAGTAGGAGTTAGAACAAGTAGTCAATGGCATGCTGAAACGCCAACAGGAATGGTGTTTGTGTCAGGTGGTACATTTACAATGGGTAAACAAGATGAAGACGATATCGGAGCTTTAAACACACCTGCTAGTACAGCGACCGTTCGTCCATTTTATATGGATGAAACTGAAATCACAAATAGTGAGTATAAAGAATATGTGTTTTGGGTTCGTGATTCAATAGTACGTACAAAATTAGCCATCTTAGCTGATGAATTATCTAGTGGTGATGGCACTGAAGGTCCATTAACTGAATATCGTTTTAAGGATACTACGGATAACGGTAGTATTTACATCAAATATATGATGGAGAATTATGGAAGTCTTGGTGATAACAACTCACCAACTCAAGGTCGTTTCCTTAATTGGGAAGAAGACTTAATCTGGAATACATCTGATTTTCCAAGTATGGAATATGCAGAAGTAATGGATACTATGTTCATTCCTCTAGATGAGAGTTTTGATGGTAGAAGAATGTTAGATGTCACCAAATTAAAATTTAAATTTTCTTGGCTAGATAGAGATGCAGCAGCTCGTAAAGGCACTTCTAGAAAAGAACAAATAATTCATGAAGTAGTACCTGTATATCCAGATACAACAGTTTGGGTTAAAGATTTTAGTTATTCGTATAATGATCCGATGCATCAAGATTATTTCTGGCATCAAGCCTATGCAGATTACCCAGTTGTTGGAATATCTTGGAATCAAGCAAGAGCTTTCTCAAGTTGGAGAACTAAAAAGAAAAATGATTTCTTACGAGGTAGAAAAAAATCAAGTAGAGTTCCTCATTTTAGACTACCATCTGAAGCCGAATGGGAATACGCTGCTCGTGGAGGTCTAGAATACGCAAAATATCCTTGGGGGACACCCTATACAACAAGTGATAGAGGTTGTTTTTTAGCAAACTTTAAACCAGCTCGTGGAGATTATGCTGTTGATGGTGCTTTATATACTATGGAGGGAAAATCTTATAATAAAAATGGATATGGATTGTACAATATGGCAGGTAATGTCTCAGAGTGGACAGGAACTGCCTATAATGAGGGTTCGTACTATTTAGGATCAACGATGAATCCAAATGTAGAAGATCGTCATAATCATAGAAAAGTAATACGAGGTGGGTCGTGGAAAGATATGGCCTATTTCTTAGAAGTAAGCTCAAGAGATTATGAATATGCAGATTCTGCACGTAGTTATATAGGTTTCAGAACAGTACAAGACTACCTTGGGACCAGTTTAACAGGAAAATAAACCAATTTAATAAAACCAAAATAATTTAATCATGGCACAATCACAAGGAAGCAAGAAGTTTTTTCACATGGCCTATAGTATAGGTGCATCAATTGTAATTTTAGGAGCTTTATTTAAAATTCTTCACATGAGCATTGGTCCTTTAACTGGGGGCATGCTGTTAATGATTGGATTAGGAGCAGAAGCCTTAATTTTCTTTTTATCAGCTTTTGAGAAGATAGAGGAAGATCTAGACTGGTCTAAAGTGTATCCAGAATTAGCTGGGGGAAAAAGAGAAGCTAAAAGAAAGGACAAATTAGAGGCAGAAGCAGCACAAGGTATGTTATCTCAAAAGCTAGATGCTATGTTAAAAGATGCTAAACTAGACGCAGGTCTTATGACGAGCTTAGGTGAAAGTATCCAAAACTTTAAAGGAGCAGCTGATCAAATCAAACCAGCTGTTGATTCAATTTCTGCAACAAATAGATATAGTGAGCAACTCGCTATGGCGGCTTCTCAAATGGAGTCTTTAAATAGCTTATATAAAGTACAATTAGATAGTGCAAGTCGTCAAGCTCAAATTAATGAGGAAGTGGCGAATAATGCTGGGCAATTAAAAGAACAAATGGAATCAATGGCAGCAAATCTTCAAAACCTAAACGGTGTTTATGGTGGAATGTTAACTGCAATGAATAGATAATAATTTTCCAAAACCCAATTATTAACCTTAAAAAGTAACTAACATGGCAGGAGGAAATTTATCACCTAGGCAGAAGATGATTAACTTGATGTACTTAGTATTCATCTCGATGCTCGCAATGAATATGAGTAAAAAAGTACTATCGTCTTTTGGCTTTATGAAAGAAAAGCTGGCAGCGTCTAATGTAAAAGTAGCTACTGCTAATAATGCAGTTTTAACTAATTTAGCTACTAAATCAGTAGAACAACCCGAAAAGTATGATGCTTTAAATACAAAAGCGCAACGTTTAAGTACTTCTTCTAACGTTTTTTTTCAATACTTAGAAGATGTAAAAGCTAAGTTAGTCGAGAAAGTTGAAGACCCCACCGATTATGAAACAATGGATACTGAAGGAGCTGGAGATAAGTACTTTTTTGGGAAAGATGAAAAACTTAGTACTGATGGACAAACTTTTCTCGATAACATTAATAATTATCGCGATCAAGTAATCGGTATTTTAGGAGATAAGGCTAGTTCAGAATTAAAAGATCAAGTGGCAAAACGTTTTTCAACAGAAGATCCTGTTGTAGAAGGAAGTAAAAAAAGAACAGAACCATGGTTAGCCAGTCGCTATAAAGGTTTCCCTTTAGTAGCCACTTTGACAAACATAGAGCAAATTCAAGCTGATATTCGCACCACTGAAACAGATATTTATAATTCATTGCTGAGTGGTCAAATGGAAAGTGATGTTTCTATGACGAATTATGATGCAATGGTTGTATTTGAGAAAAGTGCCTACTATTCAAATGAACGTTTAAAAGCTAAAATTGTTTTGGGTAAGAATGACCCAAGCTTAAAAGCAAGCGAAGTTATTATAAATGGTAGTAAAGTACCAGAGTCAAGTATTAAAGCAGGACAAGTAATCATAGATAGATCAGCTGGAAATGTAGGAGAACATGAGTTAAAAGGTAAGTTCATTTTTATGGAAAATGAAAAACCAGTCGAAATAGACATTGTTGGTGGTAAATATTCTGTAATTCCAAGACCGAATGAAGCCGTAATTTCTGCAGACAAAATGAATGTAGTCTATCGTGGTCTTGCGAACCCTATGACAGTTTCTATACCTGGTATTCCTAACAATAAGGTAACTGCTTCAGGTAAGGGCTTGTCCAATAAAGGTGGAGGTAAATATGTTATGACACCAGGTCAAGGCAAAGAAGTAACCATTACAGCCACAGGTAAAATGTCTGATGGCAAACCAGTTAGTTCAAGTAAAAGATTTCGTATTATGGATATCCCTGCACCGATGGGCGCTATTCGTAACCAAACGGGGCAAGTAGGTATGCCAAAAGCGAGTTTAGGAAAAGCAAGTGTTGGAGTAGTTTTACCAGATTTTGTATTTGACCTAACCCTAAGAACGACTTCTTTCAGTATAAAAGTACCTGGTCAAGCAACAGTAAAAGTAAATGGAGCTAGGATGGATTCTAAAGCACAAAGTGCGATTGCAAGAGCTAAAAGAGGTGATGTAGTATCTATTTTTGATATAAAATCTACCTTAGTAGGAGCTGGAGCTGGATATAGAATCAAACCTGCTTCTCCAGTATTAGTTGAGATTAAATAATAGATAATAAGATGAATCGAAGTAAATTTTTAATATTAAGTATTGCATTATTTGTAAGTGCCTTGATAAGTGCACAAACAAACTTATTAAATGCTAAAACACCACAACAAATTGGTGTCAAATCTGCAGAGAAATTAGCGGCAGATAATGATAAACCTCTAGAATATGGTTACATAGATGACCGTGATTTGTATTGGTCAAAAATTGTATGGGAATATGTAGATTTAAACGAGCGTTTAAACTTACCCTATTACTACCCAATCGATACGATGCGTATTTCAAATGATAGACGTTCTTTGTATGATACCTTATTAAGAGGTATAAAACAGGGGAACATCACCGAAATTTATGATGATTCATATTTTACTGCTAAATTGTCTGTTCAAGAAATAGAAGATAAGTTATATAGAAGAGATACCTTACCTGAGGCAATTGATATCCTAAACACAGATCCCTATGCAAATATTTCTGAATATATTGACACCTATAATATCGATTCAGAACATATTCAAGGATATAAAATCAAAGGTGTTTGGTATATTGACAAACGTCAAGGTGAAATGAAATATCGTCTTTTAGGTATTGCACCCATCGCACAAGATGTACAGACCATTGGGCGTGATGATATTGGTGATATTGACGAAAAATTACCTATTTTTTGGGTATTCTATCCAAATGCTCGTCAAACGATGCATGATATGAAAGTGTTTAATCCAAAAAATGCAGCTTTTCCGATCTCATTTGATCATTTGTTGAATGCACACCGCTTTAGTTCTTTGATTTATAAAGAAGAAAATATTCATGGTGATAGAGAAGTGAAGAATTATGTAAAAGGGAATTCTCTTTTCCAGGTCTTAGAGTCTGAAAAGTTGAAAGATGATATTCGTAACAAAGAATTAGACTTGTGGAACTACTAAATTCTACAAAAAACATACTAAAAAGGTTCTCATTTGAGAGCCTTTTTTTATAGATTTATATTTCCTTTTCATTGTTGTATGTTATCTTTGTCTCCTAACATTTTGGCTGTAAAATAAATTATAATGAAAGTAGATTATATTTTAGTGGGTTTTGGTTTAGCGGGGATGGCATTTATACATGAACTTGAGAAAGCTAATAAATCTTATGTAGTCATCGATGAGAATATAGACAATCCAAATCGTATAGTTGGCGGAATGTTTAATCCTATTATTCTAAAAAGATTTACGCCAGCATGGAAATCCCATGAAATGTGGCATTATGCACTACCTGTTTATCAAGAACTAGAAGGCAAATTTTCAAAAACATATGTAAAACCATTTAAGATAAATCGTATTTTACATTCCATAGAAGAACAAAATAATTGGATGGTAGCTTCTGATAAAGACATTATGTCTGAATATATGGAACCAGAAATTTTAAATAAAAAAATTGAAGGAATTGATGCTCCCTTTGGGTATGGGCAGCTCAAAAATGTAGGTAGGGTAGAAGGAGAAACCTTATTGCAAGATTATAAAAAAGAACTGATTGATAAAAAACTATTTTTGCAACAAAAATTTGAATATGAACACTTAATTATTAGAAATGATAAAGTACAATATCTAAATATTGAAGCAACTCAAATAGTGTTTAGTGAAGGAACAAAAATCAATCAAAATCCTTTTTTTAACTTTTTACCCATGCGAGAAGCAAAGGGAGAAATGTTAGTAGTAGAAGTTCCTGATTTAGAAATAGATTTTACAATCAAATCGGGAGTTTTTATGGTGCCATTTGGAGACCATAAATATGTGGTTGGCGCAACCTATAATTGGGAGGATAAAAGTCTTGAGCCAACAATAAAAGGAACTGAAGAGCTCGTTCAAAAATTAAATCGTTTTTTAAAATTACCCTATAAAATTTTAAATTCTCGTGTTGGGATACGTCCTACTGTGAAAGACAGACGTCCCTTAATCGGAAAACATCCTAAATATCCTAATTTAGCGGTTTTAAACGGATTAGGAACGCGAGGTATTATCATTGCACCTTTTATAGCGAACCAGTTGTTTGAACATTTAGAAAGCAGCCAAGAGCTCATACGTGAAATGGATATTAAACGCTATGAAAAGCTTTTGTAAAAACAAAATATATACCTAGACCCAATAACCATTAATTTTAAATAACCGATGATTGACGTAAATAACCTATCCGTTTCTTTTGCAGGAACACCTATTTTTTCAAGTGTAAGTTTCAAGCTTACACCTGGAAATAGAGTTGGTTTAATTGGTAAAAATGGGGCAGGAAAATCAACTTTATTACGTGTTATAGCTGGCGAACAAGAATATGATGGCGTACTAGCCAACGACAAAAAATCTAAGATAGGATTTTTAAAACAAGATATTGATTTTAATTTTGGGAAAACGATTTTAGAAGAAACCTATTTGGCGTTTACAGAGATTAAAGAAATTGAAGCAACGCTAGATCATATTCACAAAGAATTAGAAAAAAGAACAGATTATGAAAGTGAATCCTATCAAGGTATATTACATCAACTAGACGATTTAACACATCGTTATGATCTGATAGGGGGCTACAATTACAAAGGAGAAACAGAACGAATTTTACAAGGTCTAGGTTTTAAACGAGACGATTTTGATAAAATCACCGATACTTTTTCGGGAGGTTGGCGTATGCGTATTGAGCTAGCAAAGCTACTTTTACAAAAGAACGATATACTTTTATTAGATGAGCCTACGAACCATTTAGATATCGAATCGATTATTTGGTTTGAAAGCTTTTTAAAATCCTATCAAGGTATTGTTTTGGTCGTATCACACGATAAAATGTTTTTAGACAACATTACCAATCGTACCATAGAAATCTCTTTGGGTGGAATTTATGATTTTAAGAAACCCTATTCTGCTTATTTATTAATCCGACAGGAGTTGATAGAAAAGCAACTACAATCACAAAAAAATCAGGATAAGCAAATAAAACAAACAGAGCAACTTATAGAGAAATTCCGTTATAAAGCGAGTAAAGCCGCTTTTGCGCAATCACTCATCAAAAAATTGGATAAAGTAGAACGGATAGCGGTCGATGTCACAGACGAATCGGTTATGAACATTCGTTTTCCGATAGCAGATCAGCCAGGAAAAGTAATTTTTACCTTAGAAGATGTGGCTAAGTTTTATGCTGATAAAAAAGTGCTGGAACATGTAGATTTATTATTTGAAAGAGGTTCAAAAGTTGCTTTCGTAGGGCAAAATGGAATGGGCAAAACAACACTTGCTAAGATCTTAGTTAATGAAATTCCCTATTCAGGATCTGTTGAACATGGACATAATGTAAAAATAGGCTACTTTGCACAAAACCAATCTGATTATTTAAATGGGGAAAATACGCTTCTAGAAGAAATGGAGTTGGTTGCCACGGATGTCAATCGAGTGAAAATACGAACCATGTTAGGTGGCTTTCTTTTTGGTGGTGATGCAGTTGAGAAAAAGGTCAAAGTGTTGTCAGGTGGAGAGCGCAATCGATTAGCACTTTGTAAGATGCTTTTAACACCATTTAATGTGTTGATTATGGATGAGCCAACCAACCACTTAGATATGAACTCCAAAAAGGTGTTAAAAAATGCCTTAAAGCAATTTGAAGGAAGTTTAATTTTAGTTTCGCATGATCGAGATTTTTTACAAGGATTGGTTGATAAAGTATACGAGTTTAGTGATTATAAAATTAAAGAGTACTTAGGTGATATTGATTATTATTTAGAGAAAAGAAAATTTGAGAATTTCAGAGAAGTAGAAAAAAAGACAAAAGAACAAGCGATAACAAGTGGTGAGAGCAGTTCTAAAATTAGTAGAGTAGAAGAAAAAGCGATTAAACGGGTTAAGAATCAAATAAGTAAATTAGAAACTTCGATTTCAAATTTAGAAAAAGAAATTATTAATCTAGACGTTGCTATTTTTGAAAATGATGAAAAAGTTATAGGAGACCCAGACTTTTTTGCGAGCTACCAAGCCAAAAAAGATCAATTAAACGAAATGATGGAAACTTGGTCTGATCTGCAAGAACAAATAGATTGAGTAGTTTGTGAAATATTTTTTATTAAAACTTCTAAAAAAGAGAAGCAAGACCTCAAACCTTTTTCCTATTTTAGCAAATTATTATGACAAACTTTGAACATATCGGTGCTTACTTTTTGATGCTTAAAGAGGTGTTTCGAAAACCTCAAAAATGGAAAGTCTTTTGGGATTTATTATTTCGTGAAATCGATGATTTAGGCTTAAAATCACTAGGTATTACGGCTTTTATAGCATTTTTTGTTGGAGGTGTGATTGCTATACAAACAGCTTTAAATGTCGAGAGCCCTTTTATCCCTAGGTATTTAATAGGGTTCGCCACAAAAAGATCTATGATTTTAGAGTTTGCACCAACTTTTATTTCTGTAATTTTAGCGGGTAAAGTAGGTTCTTATATTACCTCAAGTATCGGTACCATGAGAGTAACCGAACAGATAGATGCCTTAGAAATTATGGGTATAAATTCTCTAAATTATTTAGTATTGCCCAAAGTAATTGCAGTGTTATTTTTCTATCCGATTTTAGTAATTTTAGCCATGATTTTAGGGATTTTTGGTGGATGGGTTGCTGGTATTTTGACCGATTTATTTTTTACAGAAGATTATATTATGGGGATTCAATTAGAGTTTAACCCCTATTTTGTGAAATATGCGATTATTAAAACTCTAGTGTTTGCTTTTGTAATAGTTACTATATCATCTTATCACGGTCATAAAGTTGAAGGTGGAGCGCTAGAAGTAGGTCGAGCCAGTACAAAAGCAGTAGTGTGGACAAGTGTAGTGATTATCTTGTTAAATTATTTTTTAACCCAAATGCTGTTAGGATAAATGTTAGAAGTTAAAAATTTACATAAATCTTTTGGAGAAGCGCATGTACTAAAAGGTATATCGGCAGTCTTTGAAAAAGGTAAAACAAGCCTGGTTATTGGGCAAAGCGGATCAGGGAAAACAGTTTTCTTGAAATGTATGCTCGGGTTACACATTCCAGAAGAAGGACAAATATCTTTTGACCACAGAGTATTTAACAAACTAAAAGGCAAAGAGAAAAGAGAAATCAGAAAAGAAATTGGGATGGTTTTTCAAGGAAGTGCCTTATATGATTCTATGACGGTTGAGGAGAATGTGATGTTTCCCCTAAAAATGTTTGCACACATGACGAAAGAAGAAATGCTAACACGTGCAAATACTGTTTTGGATCGAGTTAATTTACCTAACTCGAATAAAAAGTTACCTTCTGAGTTGTCAGGTGGAATGAAAAAAAGAGTAGCAATAGCACGTGCCATTGTAATGAATCCAAAATATTTATTTTGTGATGAGCCAAATTCAGGTTTAGATCCTCAAACGGCAATCGTTATTGATAATCTAATTCGAGAAATTACAAGAGAATATGATATTGTAACCGTAATAAACTCACATGATATGAATTCAGTGATGGAAATCGGAGATAAAATTATATTTTTAAAGGATGGTGAAAAAGCTTGGGAAGGAACAAAAGAAGATATATTTAGAACTGATAATGAAGCTGTTGTAAACTTTGTTTACTCTTCAAATTTATATAAAAAAGTGCGAGAAGCCTATCGAAAAGAGATGTAGTAAAAAAATATTACATTCTTTGTTTGATATTATTAAATATCCTTTTATATTTGCACCCGCTTAAATGCGAGACCTGGTAGCTCAGTTGGTAGAGCACCTCCCTTTTAAGGAGGTGGTCCTGGGTTCGAGCCCCAGCCAGGTCACATAAAAACAGAGTTCAAAATATTGGACTCTGTTTTTTTTAATCCTTTTTCTAGACCTATTTATTTCTTTAT
>JGI24023J19991_10001134_pt1 | contig 20813 bp, 18 predicted proteins | sample Cruoilmetagenom1_FD_19991 | JGI IMG/M metagenome (IMG submission 19991) | reverse complement strand
TAGGCCATTGCTTTTCCCAGGATGTCACGCTCCCGACTGACCCGTTTCAGTTCCCGGATCTTTGCTCGTTCCGCGGCGGTCGGGGCGTCTTCGGTTTCTTCACGGGCTTGATGTACCCAGTTCCCTAATGTCAGTTTATGAATATTGAGTTCATGAGCGACTTTCGCGATTGCACCATTTGATGCTTCCACAAGCGCGACTGCTTCGGCCTTGAATTCCTCAGTGAACTTCCGCCGCGAACGACGGCCATTTGTGCTTGGCATAGACACTCCACTCCGGGCTCACGCCCTTAAGGTAGGTGTCTACTGAACCGGGGCAACAACAGTTTTCGGGGCTGGGCTGTTCCGGTTTTATGCTTGTTGAGGAAATTTTTGATAGGCGAAGTGGCGAGGTTGCCACAGCCTATTTTGTGCGTGTGACTTGCTTATTTTCATGGTGACGCGTGTGCTGTGGGCGTTCTTGTTTGAGAATACCGAAGGCTTGTGTGGAGACTTTTCGCTCACTGCCGTGAGAAAGGGGAAGGAAGTGTGACGAATTTTAAAAAATATCGGCACAAAGACCTGCCCAATTACTTTTCCAAAGAAGAATGAGCTTATGTTTCACTCTTTCCCTCAAATGACCAATGGAGCGAAGCTCTCTGCAACTTCCCCAACTTCTGTAATTATGAACAATTTCGTATTGCGTTTGGTGAGGATTATTCCGTTGCACGTTGTCGACAATCATGATGGGAACGACAGTTAGTAACCGCCGAGTAGTCCTGCTTTACGCGCGTAAGAAAGGCTGCGGCCAAACATCCAAAATGCAATGGGGTAGAGGATGAGGCAAAATGCGGTGAGAGCAAAAATTGATTCAGAGACAGTGGGACCGGTGAGCTGGTCTCCTTGAGGCATAAGCACGCGTCGCAAGCCGGAAATAGTGTAGGTGTGGGGTAGTAGGTAAGAAATCCATCGTACTTGTTCTGGGAAGTGTTCGACGGGAACGACGACTGCGCCAAAGGTCGTGGCGGCCATTTGATAGATGGTCGCGATGGGGTCGGAGCGTTTTGACAGGATTTTGATACTGCTCGCCAGGATACCAATGGCCAGGGTGGCGAGTACTCCCAAGGCCAGGAGGAGAATGGCGCTGGGAATCCCGCTGAAGGCATAGGAGGCCCCCATTGTGATGGAGAGAGCAAAGGTGAGGGTTCCCATGGAGGCGGCTTGCAAAGTCGGCCATTGCACAAGTCCGACGGGGAGAAAGTGCCAGTGAATTGGTTCGACCAAGAGCATCTCGAAGTAGCCGGCTTGGATGGCGTTTTGGAATTGGATTGAGAGGTCTTTTAGTCCGGCGGCAAGGAATCGCACTGATGCGTATCCGATGGCGACAAAGGTGAAGTAGTCGTATCCTACTTTTGCACCGGCATCTCCTGAAAAGGCTCCTCCTTTATCGACAAAACCCGAGACGAAATAAAACAAGACAATAGTGCCAAAAGACGCGAGTTGATTGGTGACAAAGCCCATCGGGTAGCTGATAACTTCGATGATCCCGATGCGTAGGAAGGCCCGGCTCAAAACAAAAATGCGGTGTGCGGAAGACAGTACAGGAATCCTTGGAGAGGTCACAGGTGTGTCTCTTGTCGTTCTATTTCAGCAGCCTGCAGTTTCTGGTTGATCAATTCCCTGAGCGACATTTGGGATTCCTGAATAGAGGTAATGTGAGATTGGTGGTCATGCAGTAAATGGAGTAATGCTCCAACTGATACTTTCGTGGTGACAGTGAGAGTGTCAGGAGCAGACTGTTGAGAAGAACAGTCTGTGCTCAGAGCAAGAGTTGCGAGCGCTGCTTCTGCTGCGGTCGCACTATCGAATGACGCGTCAATCCGAGGGACAGTCCAAATACGACGGAGAGACGCGAGATCCCCCCAATGCACAAGGCGACCTTTGTCAAGGAGGGCGACATTGTCGTCGAGGGACTCGATTTCTTCGAGACGGTGTGAGCTGATGAGAACAGCGATTTCTTCTTCTTTTACAATTTTTTGTAGCAATTGCAGCAACTGATAGGCGCCGACAGGATCAATAGTCCCTGTGGGTTCATCCAGGATCAAGACAGTGGGACGGTGGATAAGGGCACGGGCAAGCTGCAGTCTTGCGCGCATTCCAGCGCTCAGGGCAAAACCTACTCGGTGTGTCGCGTGTTCGAGATCGACAAGGGCAAGATATTCGCGTATGCGTTTTTCCAGTTGTTTTTCGGGGATGCTTTGTAGGCGACCATGAAACGCGAGGTTCTCCGCACATGTCAGGCGGAGCCAGAGGGAACGATCGTCCGCCGGCATAAAGCCGATGGTGGAGCGGGTGTGAAAAGACTCTTGTGTGACGTCGAATCCCTCGATTGTGGCATAGCCGGAGGTTGGGGTGATAAGGCCGGTGAGGATGCGGAACAGCGTGGATTTTCCCGCGCCATTTGGGCCAACGATCACACAGATTTCTCCACTGTTTACGTCGAAAGAAATATCAGTAAGGGCGTGAATGGGTTCTTTGCTGGATGTGCGGACGAGGAAACGACTCCAGAGTGGGGCGGGCTCGTAGGTTTTGGTAAGGTTTCGTATTAGCACTTTGGCATTTTTCATGCGGAGCTTTTTCGATTGGACGATCGATCTAGGAAAGGTAGACCGGTCTGGGCCATGGCCGGCTTCAGAAATATACGCGAACGATAGTGAACATCGATACTGTCCAGTGTCGCACGGAGAACACCAATGAGGGAAGTTCTCTTTTGGTTATTTGATGACATCAGATTTTCTCCTCTTTCGCAACTGCCTCTGTTTATTTTGCCTTTTCATATTCAGAAGCGCAGGGGGTTTGGCCCGAAGAATAAAAGATAGCGCTAGTGGTAAACCCGGAATGACCTGCGAGGAAAACCAGTGAGAGAAGCATTGCTTGGGAAAATCTGTAGGGGAAAAGAAAAAACTGAGGAAAGGGCTATTTGCCTCTAGTCAGAGTAGTGCATGAAAAGACAGGATGCTGGAGTGAGATCTGTGGGAGTATCGTGTTTTTTGTCCCGAGGCAGAAAAGGTGAGCATGCTGGTGTGATTCGGGTGTGGAAGAGTTGCCCGGCGCAGAAAATTTTCTTATCAGGCAGAGATCGGAGAAAAAATAATCGTATGAATTTTCGTTATAATTGAAGAAAGTGCTGTTTTGGGCCTGCCGCGATGCCTTTTCGAGCAGGAGTACAGGGAGAAATATCGTTATTTTCTCCTGGTAAGTAGGTGGCCTTCTTCCGCCTGACAAGCAGGAGTCCTCTTCTGTTGGCTGAGCTTTTCAGGTTTTTTGCTGTTGAGATTTTTCGCTCTCTGGGTGAGGAGAAAGAGTGGACGAGAGCAATTCTGAGAGTCCGATCATCACACGTCGACGTTTGCTGTATGCCGCAGGTGCAACGGCTCTTGTGGGAGGTACTGTCGCTGCTGTTGCTTTGCGTGGCGAGGACAACGGCGACGATGGCAAAGAAAAAGGCGGAAAACGTTCTCCTGTGTCGGGTGAGCGTCGTGCAAGCGAAAACTCGGATGTGAGCGTCTGGAGCGACGAAGCAACATGGGAAGGTGGGCTGCCGGGGTCGTCTGATATTGCCGAAATACGTTCGACCATTCTGCTCGACCAAGATGTTGCGCTTGCCGGTGTGATTATCGTTGAAGGAGGCAAGCTTCTTTTCGATCCCGAGAAAGACGTCAGCCTGGTCTGCACCGGAAATATTGAGGTGCATGGAGAACTTGAGATGGTGCCTGCAAACGCGCGCAGGGTGCACCGTGTGATTTTTGCGGACGTCGACGAAAACGCCTTCCAAGGTGATGGAAGAGCAATTCTGAACACAGATGTAGGCCTTTGGGTTATAGGGAAAGGTCGTCTTTTTCTCTCAGGCGAAGAGAAAAAAGCATGGACGCGGGCCGCAGGAACTGTCTCGAAGGGAACATCCTGGCTCGAGCTTGCAGAAGAACCCGCTGGTTGGGGGAAGGGCGATGAGATTGTCATTACTCCCACGGGACCGCATGATACCCGGAACGAAATTTTTGCTTACGACACTGCGCTTGTCGAAGAAGTCTCGGGACGACGGGTGCGGCTCTCTACTCCTACACTGCATGAGCACCCGGTAGTATCGGCAGGCCGCGGTCGGAAATTCGCCGCAGAAGTTTTAAATCTCTCGCGCAATGTGCAACTCGAAGGGACTTCGTCAGGGCGCGCACATGTGTTGATTATGACAAGTGTTCCCCAAGAAGTCTCTCATGTTGCCTTCCGCTATATGGGGCCACGTCAGCCAGGAGAGAAAGACGCGACTGTGGGAGTGCTCGGACGGTACGGTCTGCATTTCCACCATTGCGAAGAAGGATCCCGTGGGTCTGTTGTGAACGGAGTTGTGGTCCGCGATACCGGCAATCATGCCTTCGTGCCCCATGACAGTCATGGCATCACCTTTCGCGACTGTATTAGCCATAACACTTTCGAGGACGCGTACTGGTGGGATCCTCCCACAGAAGAAGCGGAAAACTTCACGCATGATCTCACGTACGCGTCTTGTGTCGCGTCTCTTATCCAAGCGGATCCTGACTACCGTGCCTATCGCCTTGCCGGTTTTTGGCTTGGCCGCGGAGAGGGAAACGTGGCGCGTGATTGCGTGGCTGTAGGAGTGCGCGGCAGTCGTGATGCGTCTGGTTTCATCTGGCCTGAATTTTCACATGGGGTCTGGGAATTTCAAGACTGTCTGGCCCACCATTGCCGCGAGCATGGCATTTTCGTCTGGCAAAACACCGGTATGAATCACTTCATCGAACGTTTCACCGGCTATCGCAATGACGGGGCAGGTATTAGCCATGGTGCGTACCGTAATCGGTACCGTTATCAAGATTGCGTGCTCTACGACAACACCCGTGCCGGTGTGCTGCTACACGCAACGGGATCGCCTTTTCCTGGAATGGAATTCCGTTCTCTTTTCATTGATAGTGCGGGAAATGCCGATTATGCAGTTGAAATCACCCGCCATCAAGCCGAAGGTGCCACCCCGACCCTTTTTGTAGACTGTGATTTCACCGGCTGTGTCACAGCAGCTGTTGGGGGGTTCACGTCACATCAGCCCGACAACTTGCAGCTCTTGAATTGCAAATTCGCAGATGAGCCTGTCTTTATTTCTCCTGAAGCCCACCTCCTCACAGAAGTGCGTATTCAGGATAAGGAGTATGGGAGCATCAGACTGACCCCGCAGGGGAGGGGCCGCTCAAACGCAAAATGGAATGCCAGAGTGCAGAATGTGAGCCCGGTGTCCATCCCCGGTGCCCGATCAAATTGAGGCTCCCCAAGGGTGTACGACGCAAGGATGGGCGACGCAAGAGTGCATGACCGATGTACGCCGCGGCACACGACTAAGCTGCTTGTCGGGTAGAGAAGAAGCCGGCCGCGATTTGAACACCCGGCCTGCGTATTTTGTGGGATGTGGGCTGGAAAGTTCCCTCGGGAACTTTCCAGAGCGCGTTGTCCTTCCTCTTTTTTCTTGTCGCTGGACCTCTCCTCTGTGCAGGATTCGACAGCCTGGGAGAGCCGGAGGACTGGGAAAAAAGGTGTGATTGCTGAAGATTTCCGTGGAGTATGAGCGAAGCAGCGATGGTCTTTTCGAGGCGTGTTTCCCATTGTTTTCCCTGTTTTTTACCCTATCACTGAGCCTGTTTGTGCTCTGCAAAGAAATTTTCGGGAAGCTGGAGGGAGTGGGAATGTGCGCATTCTGCATGTGATCAACCAGTACAGCCTTGCTGGTGCTGAGATCTCGCTACGAGAGATCGTGCGTTACCTTGAGGGTCCTGATTGTCACCACGGTGTTGTCGTGTTTTCTCCTTCTGAAGGAAAAACCACCTCTCTGCAAGAGGTGGGCGCGGAAGTGTTCGAGCCGGAGCATGCCCTGCAAAATACTCGTGCACGTGTGCGAGCAGTCTGGCAAGCAGTCGATACTTTTCAGCCCGATTTTCTCCACACCTCACTTTTTCAGGCAGATTTTGCGGGACGGCTCGTCGGTCGCGTGCGGCGTCTTCCTGTGCTCACAAGCCTGGTCAATACCTCAGACCCCGCTGATATGCTGCGAGACACAAATGTTGCTTCCTGGAAACTCGCAGCTGTGCAACAAGTCGACCGTTTTTTGGCACGTTGGGCTACCAGCGGATTTCATGCCATCACTGAAGCAGTCGCTGCAGACGCTGTTGCCCGGCTCGGTGTGCAACGTCGAGCTGTACGTGTCGTCCAGCGAGGCCGTTCCCCCGACTCCCTCGGAAAAAAGTCAGCAGCCCGCCGTGCAGCAGCCCGTGCAAGCTACGGTCTCGACCCTGAGACCTTCGTGCTCGTGAATGTGGGACGCCAAGAGCCACAAAAAGGGCAGCTGTATCTGATCAAGGCCCTGGCCGAAATACGAGAAAAGATTCCTGCCTGCCTCCTGATTGCCGGTCGCCCAGGACGCCAAACAGAGGTCCTTCGTAAGACCGTGATGGAGACCGGCCTTTCTGATCAGGTGCGTTTTCTTGGTCCAGTTGCCACTGTTCCCGACCTCCTGTGTGCTGCCGACCTGTTTGTCTTCCCTTCCCTGTATGAGGGACTTGGGGGAGCTGTCCTTGAGGCAATGGCCCTGGAAGCTGCTGTCATCGCTTCGGATATTCCAGCCCTGCGCGAAGTGCTTGCGGGAGAAGAATGCGGACGCCTCGTTCCCCCCGCGGATCCAGCGGCCCTGGCCATCGCTATCTGCGCTGCAGCCGTGGACCCCGAAGAAACCGCCCGTCGCGCCCAACGCGCGCACGCACGTTTCGAATCTCACTACACCTCCGCATGCATGAGCGAGGGGATGCGCCTGCTCTACCAGGATTTTTATCGTCTGACGCAGGAAAAGCGGGGAAAAGTGGCTTTCTCATAACCCGCATAATGCCGGTGTGCCGCGGCACTCTTCGCCGGTATGGAGGACTGGGACGCGGGGTTCAGGGTTCGAGGTCAGGAGCATGGGAGAGCGTGGGCGGTATCCCGGAGAGGTGTTGGTCGAATTCGTGATCGCACGCTGCCCGGAAGTCATCAGTGGACAGGGCTTCGAGCCGCGTGATTCCTGACGGGAGCCAGGGGAGCGAAATGCCCAGGCGATAGCAGTGCAGAAGCGTGCAGGGAAATGAGTCGCTTGTGCTTCGAAAGAGCGGATCTCCGGCGATGGGGAGCCCCACCCACGCGAGGTGAACTCTCAGTTTCTGCCTCCTTCCCGTCAGGGGCGAGACCGAGACAAGCGTGGTCTCGGCGCCGGTGTCGAGCACGGTCACGATGGTCTTTGATGCGTAGCTTTTCTTGCCCATGTCGGGCTTCCCGGTAAAAAATGTGGAGGTCACATGAATCGAACTCGATCGATGATCGCTCGGCGGCAATGCGAACTCGGCCATTCGAGGCTGTCCGCAGAGGCAAGTCGATGGAGAACGTCTCGGACGGAACCGCCTCACCAACACTGTGCAGGACTGCGATATAGTGCTTCTGGGCGCTTTGCTTCGCGAACTGGCGGGTCAGGGGGCCGTGATGATCCAAAGATTTGGCGAGGAGCACGAGGCCCGATGTGACCTTGTCGATTCGATGCACGGGGTAGAACTCTTCGCCGCCGCCGACGGCGAGTCGAACCAGGTTAATGTCGTGACACTCGCCCACAAAACAAACACCCAGAAGATACAGATGTCCCTTTCTCCCACAGGACTACAATCCGACAAGGAGAGGAGACATCCGTGGGCAAGCTCTGGGACGAAACCCAACGAAACTTCGAGCGTCTCGGCGACACCGCCACCCATACCGACCTCGCGAATCTCGCCGGCGACTACCCTCAACTTCTCGCCCACGCTGTCCAGCTCAACCAGGTTCCTCGTTGGTTCGTGAACATTGCCGATCGTCTTGCCTTTGCAGGCTTCTGGAACGCCTTCAAAGTCGACACCGGCACGATTACCGATAATGCTCCTGGAGCGGCTTTCGCCCGCGGGGTACACGGCATCTGGCTCTACCGCAACGGTACACTTGAAGACGCTCAAGCTCACCTCTCCGAAGCCGCCCGTAACCCGCTCCTCCCCTAAAACGCCCGCGATCTTCTCACTCTCCGCAGCGCCGCTGTTCTCCGTCTCACCGCAGGATGGGATGTCGCGCAAAGCGAGCTCGCGACCATTACCACACAAGAGGGTTCCCTCGGTGTGCAAGTTCGCCACTGGGATGCGCTTTCCAATCTTGCACAAAATAAGTTGCAGACTGGCCTCGACATGCTCCCCACCTCCGACGAACTACCCGACATCACGAGAAGGTACTGGCTCAATATCGGCTGGACCCACATGGAGTGCGCACTAGTCAACAAGGCCATTGCAGCACAGGAAAAAGCACTGCAATATGCCCGGAGTATCAGCTCTGTCATTGCAGAAGGAGAAGCCCTCGCAAATCTCGCGTGGGGCGAGACCTGGACCGACCCTGACGCTGCAAAAACCCACGCCAAAGAAGCCATCCGCCTCAGTCACAAAACAGGCAACCTTATCGATGAGCAACGTGGCTATCTTGCCCTTGCAATCGCCTCAGCAGGCACCGCCCCCGACGAAGAATTCTATACTGCCCTGCAAAAAGCCCAAGACCTTGCCTACCGAACCGGCAACCGCAGAAGCACACTCTACATGCACTTCGCCCGCGCCTGGCACGCCGCCATCCAAAACGACGATCAAACCCTGAACCGTTCCATCGCAGAAATCGACTCCATCTCCACCCTCGCAAAATGCCGCCAAAACTGGGCCGATATCGCTCGCGCCTGGCTGTCCGGTCAAACCCGCGAGCACGCAGAGCTTGCTGCCCGCTGGGAATGGCTCGATGGTTTCGATGAGACCATGTGTCGCCGGCGAGAATTGCTCGATAACTGCAAGGGTCTTGCCGCTTGATACTCTGGCCGGTTCATTAGCACAAGGAAGGCACTTGCGGGTGAAACAGGGTGGGAGGGGAAGTCCTTGTGAGGCCCAATCTGGGCACTACGTCTAGGGTTGTTTCTTCGGGCTGTCATGGGAAGTGCGGGCTGGAGCGGGTGGGGGAGGAGTGAGATGGCGGGAGAAGAACTCCATGACGCCTGGGGCGACGCGTAGCCAGAAATCGTTGTCGTGGCAGCCTGTGTCAAACCCGCCTTCCGGTGTTGTAGGGAGAGATGCGATGAGGTCAGAGGTGTCTCGGCACCAGTTATCGGATTTGCCGCAATGCAGGCGGACGGGCATTTCGGCAAGCTTCCCGGCCATTGTCATTACATTGTGAGTGTCGAAATCGGCGCGGTTGTCGAAGGCTTTGGGGTTCATTTTCTTGGCACGCTTGTATGTTGTCCAGATGGCAGGGCTGATGGCGGCGACGGCGTGAAAGAGGGCCGGTTCGGTTTCGGCGGCGAGTAGGGCGCCGTATCCTCCCATTGAGAATCCTAGGATGCCGCGCCGTGCTGCGCTGCCGATGCCGAGTTCGTTTTCAACAAAGGGTACGAATTCTTGCCGAAAGGTTTTTCCGGTGTCACCGCGTCCTGCGCGGGCATGCCAAAAATCTGATCCTCCGTCCATGGCGGCGATGGCGAAAGGCGTTGCGCCCTCTTGGGTTATCGCTTGTGCGAGGGTGTCATGCAGGCGTTTTCCCTCGAAAAGATGGCCGGCGCTGCTTCCCAAGCCGTGCAAAACGTAGAGGACAGGGAGTGTGGGAGAGGGGGTGACTCCGGGAGGGAGGGAGATCATGCAGGGGATGGTTGTCCCTTGGATGGTGGACGAGAATTTTTTTGCGAGAATGGTGCTGTGCGAAGTGGGAGGGATGGGTGCTTTTGGTCCGCAGTCCTTCCGGTATGATTGGTACGCGTTATTTCCTACTGTTTTCCAGGCAGTTATGGCGAGGGCGGTCGTTGTTGCCGTGCCGAGGAGGGCGAGAAGCAGGGGACGGCGTGGTATGCCTTTGGGTTTTTTTCCGGCTTGCTGTGTGGCATTTTTTTCTGGTGGGGGCTTGGGCATATGGTCGATCCCGAGGAGGAAGGCAGGTCAAGCTGGGTTTAATGTGTGTTTTTCTCCGACAAATAGATCGGGAGGTGCTGCGGATAGGAAAGAGGTTTCATGATGTTTTTAGGTTTTGTCGCTTTTCCTATGGTATACAGCTGTTTCTGGGGTTCTGTTGAGGGCCGGTAGCTGTTTTTTTGTACGATATTGCATCCTAGCCGTGAAATTCAAAAAAGGTGGTCATCGGGGATATCTGAGGGTATGAGGAGTTTTTCAAGAACTCTGACCTGTGGTGGTGATGCAGAATTGCAGTGGTGGTTGACCTGAGGATGCTTCCTGATTTGTTATTCGGTCTGCAAGTCGGTTGTTGCAGTTCCTCGTCGGAAAAAATTTCAAGAGAAAGTCGATTGATGGAGAGAGGTAAGTGTGTGAGGTGGGTGTTCCTGCAACGGGTATCCCATCGGGAAAGAACGTCCTTTTCGTATCTGGGGAAGGTTTTTGTTTTTGTGTTGTGTGGGTTGCTTGTCGGTGCTTGTAACGACAAGAGTACGGAAAGTGATTCCCGTATACCTACAAAGGGCAATGATGTGGTCTCGGCGAACGATCCTTCCTCGGAAGGGTGCAGAAGTTCGCTCACTGAAGCCCCGCTGCAGGGGCCGCAGTCTTTCGGCACCGTGCTGGTGCGCAATGGTTCTCTTGTCGCGACTGCCTATCTCGCTCCTCGCCCTGACTATGAGGGAAATCCCTGGTCGCAGTGGGGGCAAGGAGTGGTGCTGCCGGGCGGGCGTTTCCTGTCTGCTTTCGGAGACCATCTCGGTGTTGATGGCAACAGTTATTTTCAAGTGTGGGATCCCTCGACACGTGCCCTTGCCCGTGTGGCAGACGTACGTAGTGCAGTGCAGCATGAGCGGGGGGAGTGGGGCTACGGGAAGATCCACGCCCGCATGGTCCTCGACAAGTGCGGTATCGTGTACGCCTCTACTTACTGGGGGACCCGGCGCAATCTCGTGTTTGGCACGTCGTATAGGGGCGATCGCATTCTCCGCATTGACCCTGCGACTTTTGAGATTGCGGACCTTGGCACTCCTGTTGACGCGCATGGGGTTCCTTCTCTCGCGGGAGACCCCCGGACCGGTCTGCTTTTTGGGGAGGCTGTTGATCCTGGAAGTTCGCCGGATGGGGGACCTTTTTTTGTCTACGACATGGAGGCAGAAAAGGTTGTCCAAGAGGTTGGCAATCTTCCCCATGCCGGCTTCCGGGCGATCCTGGTTGACGGACGGGGACGCGCGTGGTTTTCTGCCGGGGATAAAGACGTGCACATTTATGATCCTGCGTCCGGGAAGATCACGACACGCCGTGACGTGCTGCCAGGACCTGTGCTGCGTTCCGCCACTGGACCGGGGCCTGACGGTACCGTGTACGGTGTAACGAACGAGACATTTACTCTGTTTTCCGTTGATATGGAAGGGGAAGTCAAGTCGATTGCTGCACTGCGTGGTGACGCTGCTTCAATCGCGCTCGACCCCTCGGGAGATCGTGTGTTTTATGTTCCTCACGCGCACGGTCGGGCCTGGGAAGAAGGTACCCCTCTGATCGCTGTTGATACGCGCAGCGGAGAAGAAAGAGTGCTGGCTCTTTTGAATACAGCAGCGGAAGAACGCATCGGGTTGCGGTTGGGGGGAACCTACAATGTCGCAGTAGCCCCCACAGGCGACCGGCTTTTTATCGGCTTTAATGCTGCTCCTCCAGAGTCCGGGAAAGTATTTGGGGAAGTCGTTCTTGTGGTCGTGGAGCTCTCCTCGTGAAGAGAGAAGAGCTCATGACGAGAGTGCTGCTACAACCTGGAAGAGCAGCTCTTTTTGCAATGGCGCGACGCGTGCGCAGCCTGAGGAAATGCTCCCGATATCCGGCGCGTACGCAGTCTCCCCTTGCGTTTTTCCCTGCACCTGCATCTGCTTCCGTAATGGTGGGTTTTTTCTGCGTGCTTGTTGCGTTGGGGGGATGTAGTGCAGGAGTAGATGAGACTGGTGATGTGTCGACGACTCCTGCTTTTCCGTCTGACTCCAGGACAAAAAAGGCCGGTACACAAAAGGGTGGCGGTGTCTTCTGCTGGAGCGCGCCTCAGGATGACAAGATAGGGTCGCTTGGCTTTTCTGACAGCACGCTCTCTCTGGGGCTTATGGAGTCTTTGCGAGGTATGCGGGCTCATGCTGCGGCGGTGGGAGACGTGAACGGAGACGGTTGGGTCGACCTTTTTGTCGGTACTTTTGCTGATGTCTCGCGAAAGGCCTCCCTGCAGCAGGGAAAGAAAGAACAAACCTCTGACCGCCTTTTGTTGGGTGGCCCAGAGGGCTTTGTAGTGGATGCCTCTTTTGCTCCGTCTTTAGGCCGCACAAGTGGGGCGGTTTTCGCTGATCTGGACGGAGACACTGACCTTGATCTTGTGCTTGCCCGGAATAAACATCCTCACCCAGAGCTGGCAGAAGAATTTCCTCAAACAGTCTTGGTTTTTCAAAATGAAAGCGGTTCTTTTACACAAGCCGCAGAAATCTTGCCGAACCTGGGCGCGCGCGGCATCGGCGTGGCCGATTTTTACGAAGATGGCCTGCTTGACTTATTCGTTGTCGAAGATGGAATAAACAATCCTGGGAGGAGTGTTTTACTGAAAAATCAGGGAGATTTCTCTTTTGTAGACATGACGGCGTCTGCTGGTTTACCGTCTGACTTGACTGGTTTCGCGGTTTCGACTGCCGACCTGAACCAAGATTTACGCCCTGATCTTTTTGTTGCGGGTTCTAATCGTCTTTTTCTTAATAGAGGAGATGGCAGCTTCCGGGAAGGCAAGAGTTCTGTTTTTCGCTGGCCATCTGCCGGGACTGAAGATATTGCTACCGGCGTGGCTGTGGCTGATCTTACGAAAGATGGCCTGCCCGAGATTTTTATCGGGCAACATTATGGAAGTTCTTTGGAAGACGGACAGGCCGTGCCTGCGCGCCTTTATTTACACGAAGGTACGGGGGCCGATGGTCTGCCTACTTTTCGTGAGATTACGACAGAGGCGGGTTTAGTTGGGTTCGAGACGAAAGCTCCGCATGTCGAGATTGCTGATCTAGACGCTGACGGCTGGCCTGATTTGGTTTTGAGTGTCTCGGCAGGAAAAGGTGAACTTCCCACGGTATTTCGCCACAAAGGCATGAGAAGAGGAATCCCGTATTTTGCGCAACCCGAGGGGTTGGGAGCATCCCAGTATTGGGTGACGGGAGTGGTCTTTGACGTAAACCGGGATGGTCGCCTTGACATTTTCCAGACAGAATGGGCGCCTGCTCTTCCCTCCCGGCTCTGGCAAAATACCACCGACATTGGTCATTGGCTTGCTGTGGGAATTGCTGCAATGGACGCGAAGCAGCAGGGCAATGCCGGGGCATTGCAAGTAGGTGCACTTGTCGAAGTGTATGAAGAAGGCGGGATGGGAGATGCAACACGTCTTTTAGGCAGTCGATCAGTTACGTTGGAGGTTGGGTATGCGGCCGGCGGTTCTGGCAGCGTGTACTTTGGTTTGGGCGAAGTAGAAAAGGTCGATCTTCGCATTCTTGCTCCTGGGAGGAAGCCTCTGCAGTTCCGTGCTGTCGAGGCCGATCAATATTTTCTGTTTCCCGGTGGATGTTCCGGTCAAACATGAAAGACCTGCGAACTTGAACCTGTTGGCAGAGAGTTTTTTCACGTCTGGAAAATGCTCTGTTTGACTTATGTCGTGGGCATATTGCGAGGGTGCAGTACTCCCTCTACTCTTTATGCTGTCCGTGTTCTCTTTTTCTAGAACATTTTGTTGTTGTCGGCATGCGCTATACGTGATTTATTCCGGTGTAGTTTATGTGCGGGAACCACGATGGATCGTTACAAAGAAATGTTGCTTTCTTTTCCAGCGGATCCGCTTGTTTCGGGGGACATGAGTTTCCAGGTGGTTTGGATGAGAACCAAGCGACAAAAGGAAGGAATTCTGCATGAGATTTTTGGGTGTTGGTGGATGTCGTCGCATTGGGTTTCTCAGCTTTGTCTGTGTGTTGGTGCTGGCTTCGTGCGGGAGTGACCGCACAGAAGAAGGGGCCGGAGAGGATCGCCAAATCGTAAAAATTGGTCTGATCGCACCATTGTCGGGAGAGCTTTCTGCTATTGGGCTGGGCATAAAAAATGGTGCAAAGCTGGCAATTATCGAGGTGAACAAGTCTGGGCGGATCCCGGGATGGAAGATTGAGCTTGTGTCCGAAGATGACAGTGCAAAGCCTGACGTGGGCGCGACTGCCGCATCAAAACTTGTGTCTGATAAAAAAGTAGTGGGTGTCGTGGGCACGTTTAACTCAAGCGTTGCACAACAAGTGCAGCCCATTTTGGCGAAGGCCGGTATCGCAATGGTTTCCCCTGCGAATACCAGTCCCACATTGACGCAGGGGGGGGATCCGAAAAAGAAGGAGCGCCCTTACCCGAATTATTTTCGGGTGTCGACAACTGACGCGGTACAGGGACCTTTTGGTGCTGATTTTGCTTACAAAGAGCATGAGGCGCGCAGAGTCGCCATCATCCACGACAAGAAATCCTATGGAGAAGGACTCGCGCTTGCCTTCCAGGATCACTTCAAAAAGCTTGGCGGAAAGATTGTCGCTCTTGAAACGATAAATCCTGGTGATAAGGATTTCTCTGCGGTGCTTTCAAAAATTCAAGTGCGAAAGCCGGATCTTATCTATTACGGCGGGGAGTATCCTGAGGCGTCTTTGCTTTCTCATCAGATCGACCAAATCGGTTTGAACATACCTCTTATGGGAGGAGATGGGGTCTTTGACCGCAGTTTCGTCAAAGTGGCGGGCAAGGCTTCCGAAGGGGATTATGTGACCTCCATTGGGGCACCTGCGGGAAGTTTGCCGCGCGGGCGTTCTTTCTTGGAATCGTATAAAGACGCGGGATTTGCCGAGGAATCTGGCGCGTATGGTGCCTATGCCTACGATGCCACCAATGTGCTTATTGATGTTCTTGCTGGACTACTCGATGGGCAAACTGAGTTTTCCGAGTCTTTGCGGGCCAACATTGTTGTGGGGCTGAACGAGGTTGAGCATGATGGTGTCACAGGCGAAGTGTCTTTCGACGAGTATGGGGATACGCATATGAAGCTTTTGACTGTGTACGTTGTGAAAGATGGGGAATTCGAGCCTGTGCGGACAGTCACTTTTCAATGAGTGTTGCGCTCATGTCCGAGAAGCTTACCGCACGGTCTTTCTTGCAAACTGAATGCGTAGAGGTTTTGCCTTAGGCGGGTGCAGCACTCTCCTGTCTGTCGTGGGCGATGCCGACGATCTTGTTGAAAGTTGCTGTTTTTCGCGCAGGAGTGCTGTCTGTACTGCCGATAGTGAAGGAGCTGGGGTGAGGAGGCGCGGCAATATCGCCGGGTTTTTAGATGAATGTGGTGGGAGGTGTGGCTGGCAGTGCAGAAAAGTTTGCTCCATCAAAGGAATGATCTTCCGAATCTGATTGTGTTTGGGCGAATGCCTAGTAAGTAAAGTGTTGGGCAAGGGGGGCCTTTCTGTCTGGGAGGGCGCGTTTATCGCCTATCTTGTCTGGCTCTGGCAGGGTGCGCGCTGGAGGATTTTGCGTGCGCTCGAGAAGTGCCTGTTTCCTGGAGATGGTTTTTTCTCCCGAAGTACTTTCTCCTGGGTACTTGAGGTTGCAGGTGGCATGTAGGTGGATCGTGTAAGAAAAGCCGGATGGTTCTTGCCGGCTCATTCTTGCTTTTCGGTTTTGGTCGACGAGCTTCCATGTTTTTCTGCCTGGCCGTGAGAAAGGGACAAGGCAAGGCTTGTGTGTTGCCTTTGTTCCTGGAAGATCCGGTGCCCGCGAGAACGCAAGAGGAGGGGTGTGGAGAGAAGAAGCGTTTGAAGGGGACGCGTGGCAAGAAACGTGTCGGGGAGGGATGGAGGAGAGGATACTCCCCCAAAAAATACTGAACTTTAGTGTATTATTATGGAACAGTTCGCACAACAATTTGTTAATGGTGTTGTTCTCGGTGCGATGTATGGTTTGATTGCGCTGGGTTACACTATGGTGTACGGAATTATTCAACTATGGAATTTTGCGCATGGCGAGATTTTTATGGTTGGCGCATTCGGTGGTTTGGCGGTATGGACTGCTTTGCCTGAAAGTCTTGCAGAAAATGCTTTCCTGGCATTACCCCTTATATTTACAGCTGCAGTGTTCACAGCCACTTTTACTGCTGTGCTTGTGGAGCGTGTGGCTTACCGGCCTTTGCGCTCTTCTCCTCGGATTACTGCGCTGATTACAGCAATTGGCGTTTCTATTGTTTTACAAGAGTCAGTTCGGCTTTTTTATCCCGATGGGAAGCGTCCGCAATCCTTCCCGGGTTTGGTCGCTGAGGGAAATTTTTCAATAGGAGATGTGCGTATTCCCTGGGTCTCGCTTTTTATTGTTATTGTGGCTTTTTTCGCGATGTTGCTTTTGCAAGCCTTCGTGCATGCGACGAAGACCGGGAAAGCGATGCGGGCTGTTTCACAAGATCCAGACACTGCTCGCCTCATGGGGATTGATGTGAACCGCATTATCATGGTCACTTTTGCGGTGGGTGCTATCCTGGCAGCACTTGCGGGAGTGTTGCAAGGAATGAAATTCCGCCAGATTGATTTTCATATGGGGTTTCTTGCCGGCCTCAAGGCGTTTACTGCTGCTGTGCTGGGAGGAATTGGCAATATTACAGGAGCAGTGCTCGGTGGTCTTTTACTGGGAATCACCGAAGTTATGGCCACGCAATACATTCCGCAAGGGTCGGCTTGGAAAGATGTGTGGGCATTTATTGTGCTCATTGTTGTTTTGGTCTTTCGTCCGACAGGGTTGTTGGGCGAAGATGTGTCAGTACGGGCATGAGGGGGGTACATGACCCCGGTGCCACCTTCTGCTTCTCATCTCACATCCAGGCATAAGACGAACTGGTCTGAAATGTGGCGATCAGTGCTCCGTCTTTCTGGCCGTTGGCGCTTTGTTCTCGGAATAGCCGGCGCTCTTTTCGTATGGACTGCGGCTTTTTCCCCCTGGGCTTCTTTTGCCTTTGGCTACCCAGGGAAAATGACCCTAAGTGGATTTCCTGGAGGCGCGCGGGTTTACCTTTTGCCATTGTTGCTGCTTGTCTCTTTGCTTTTTTTCACCTTGCCTGTGGGTGCTACTGCCGGAGTGCGCGCTGCGCTCGGTCTGCTTTTTATTGCTGGGTATAACTTTATTGCGATCTCGTGGGAAGGCGATGGCGTTGATGCTGTTGCCTGGGGCGCATGGATCGCTCTCTTGGGTAGTCTTTTGCTTCTCTGGGCATTTGCCAGTTTTCTCTGGGAAGAAGCGGACGGACGCTCCTTAAGTGGGCAGACAGCGGGGCATACAGCGGTAAAACTTCCCGATCCCATTTGGCAGATGCTCTTGGTGTTTGGGGGAGTGCCGGCACTTCTCATTTGTTTCGTCTACGCGCTTGATGTTGAGGAGTCCAGCCGTTTTGTCTCCCTTATCTGTTGTTTGGGTGCCGGTAGCGCAGCCCTGTCGAGTCTGGGATTTTTCAACTGGACGAGTGAGCTTCTTGCGCGGCAGCGCACTTTTGCCGTGATACTTCTGCTCATTGCGGCTTTGGTTTTTCCGTTTACGCAAGACGGAAATGGCTACTGGTTGCGCGTGTTGATTTCTGTGGGAGTGTTTGCTTCTGCTGCGATCGGCCTCAATATTGTGGTGGGACTTACTGGCCTCTTGGATTTAGGCTATATCGCGTTTTTTGGGATAGGCGCTTATGTGTCTGCGCTGCTTTCAGACGCCGACTTTACGACTGTGCACGTGCGAGTGCCTTTTCTGCTTGTGCTGCTTATCGGGGCGACTGTTGCCGGCCTGGTCGGTATTTTTGTGGGTGCTCCCACGCTCCGTTTGCGTGGCGACTATTTGGCGATTGTGACGCTGGGTTTCGGGGAAATTTTCCGGATTACGATGAATAACTGGAATGGTCTCACCCGTGGCCCGAACGGTATTGCCGGTATCTCCGATCTTGAGATTCCCAGCCTGTTTGGCAGCACTCCTTTGAATTTTGGAGACGCACATGAAGTCTTTGGTGTGAGTCTCCCGAACTTCGCGAACTATTATTTTCTCTGTATTTTCTTATTCATTGGGATGGCCATACTCTTCTCTCGTCTTGGGAACAGCCGTATAGGACGTGCCTGGATGGCGATCAGAGAGGATGAGATTGCGGCCTCATCCATGGGTGTGAATCCAGTGAGATTCAAATTGCTGTCTTTTGCCTTAGGTGCCTCGATGGCAGGCGCGGCAGGAACAGTGAGTGCGCATGTGACGCAGCAAGTCTCTCCTGATTCTTTCACCTTTATGGAATCGATTCTGTTGCTTGCTGCCGTCGTCCTTGGCGGTATGGGCACCATACCGGGAGCACTGTTGGGAGCCGGCGTCTTTTATCTTCTCCCAGAAAAACTCCGCGCTTTTCAAGACGTGCGCATGCTTATGTTTGGGGCTGCCCTCATCATCATGATGAGATACCGGCCAGAGGGACTGATCCCAAATCGTCGGAGGAAAGCCGAGTTCCGTGAAGAAAAATCCAGATTTTCTGCTGGTTTCTTGAAAGGGACCGGCGAGTTGGATTTGATGCAGCAAAATCCCGTACAAGAAGGGGGAACATGAAAAGCGTAGACTCCGATTTCTCTCCCTCTTCTCTCTCTGGGCTTGCCGGAAATTTTCCCCCTCGTGTGCTGTTGCGGGCGTCGGGTCTCACAGTGCGTTTTGGAGGTCTCCTCGCTCTCGATGCCGTGGATTTTGAAGTGCGAGAAGGAGAGATCGTTGGTTTGATTGGTCCGAATGGGGCAGGAAAGACAACTTTTTTTAATTGTTTGACTGGCCTTGTGATGCCAGATGAGGGGGAAGTGCGGTACAAAGGGCAGCTTTTAGTGCTCCGTCCTTACAAGGTTGCTGAGGCGGGTCTCGCGCGAACATTCCAGAATATTCGTCTTTTTCCAAATATGACACCCCTGGAGAATGTGCTGGTAGGGCGGCACTGTCATACGAAAGAAGGGGTTTGGTCGGCCTTGTGGAGAGGAAAGCGCTTTCGTGAGGCAGAGGCCTCTGCCCGTATGGCCGCGGCAGAATTTTTGGATTTTGTGGGCCTTGTCCCGGATGAAGATCTCTCCGCCCATAGCCTGTCGTATGGAGATCAACGCCGTCTTGAAATTGCGCGAGCGCTCGCATGTGAGCCAGGAGTTCTCCTTCTCGATGAACCCACCGCAGGAATGAACCCGCGCGAAACGCAGGCCATGCTGGAGCTCGTGCAGCGGATACGAGACAGGGGAGTGGCCGTGGTCGTGATCGAGCACGATATGCGGTTTATTTTTTCCCTGTGCGATCGGATCGTTGTCCTCGATTCTGGATGCAAATTGAGCGAAGGGACGTCCGTAGAAGTACGCAAAGATCCTCGGGTGATCGAAGCTTATTTAGGAATTTCACCAGAATGACGGAACTGTTGCAGGTGCGTGGATTATCGGTGCGCTATGGCATGATTGAGGCAGTAAAGGACGTGTCTTTTGCGGTTTCCGAAGGTGCCATTGTCTCTCTTGTGGGGGCAAATGGGGCAGGGAAAACCACAATCTTGCGGACTATTTCTGGTCTTCTTCCCCCTGTCGCTGGAGAGGTTTTTTTCGCCGACCAGCCGCTCGCTCATTTGCCGGCACACGAGATTGTGGCTTCCGGCCTGGCCCATGTCCCCGAAGGACGGCGTGTTTTCCCGCGCATGACGGTGCGCGAAAACCTTGACCTTGGCGCGTTTGTGTGTGGTCAAGGAAACAATATCGATGCAGATCTAGAACGAGTGCACACTCTCTTTCCCATTTTGGCGGAACGTGCTGGGCAAAAGGCGGGCACCTTGTCGGGCGGCGAACAGCAGATGCTGGCAATTGCACGTGCTCTTATGAGCCGACCGCGTCTTCTTATGCTGGATGAGCCGTCTATGGGGTTGGCTCCCCTTATTACGCAGCGTATTTTCGATATCGTGGCAGAACTGCGGGAACAGGGAACGACCGTTTTGCTTGTAGAACAAAATGCGCAAGCTGCACTTTCGCTTGCAGATAAGGGCTATGTGTTGGAATCTGGAAGCGTCGTGTTGGTGGGAACGGGTGCTGACCTGTTGATGAATGAGGACGTGCGCAAAGCCTATCTCGCGGAATGAAGCCGGCTTTGGTGTCTCCAGTGTGGAGCCGCGTGGGCCAGTGTGGACTCATGTGGAGCCGGGCAGAGCGGGACATTGTTTCAGAGTCGGTGTCTTCCCCAAGCGACAGCTTTGGTCTACCTGGTAGGAGTCTGGTTGAGACGCAGTACAGCCGCGACTGATTCTTTGAGCTGGGACAGGCTGTAACCGAAAGAAGTGAGAATACGATCGGCTTCGGACTGTTCCGGCAGCGCAAAAAAGATTGCAGTGCGGCCTGTGACCTGCTCTACAGGAAGAGTGTGTGAGGGTGCTGAAGACGCAGTTGCAAGCTCTGCTGCGTGTTCTGTTTGTGCTGCTATTTCCAGCGTTTTTCGAGCTGCCTCGCTCACGAGAGGAGCGGTGTGCAGTGGAAGCGGGTCGAGTGGAGCGAGTTGTGCCGCTTGTGTCCATACTTCTGTATAGTTGATTCCATAGTTTTGTAGGACCATTGGCACAGGGTCGGTTTCGTAGCTCAGAACTGCAAGGAGCAAGTCTGTTGCTCCAACGGTTGCGGCCTGTCGGGCTGTGGCGATTTCCTTTCCCCGTTGCGCAATTTCTGTGAGTTCG
>JGI24023J19991_10001131_pt1 | contig 20826 bp, 14 predicted proteins | sample Cruoilmetagenom1_FD_19991 | JGI IMG/M metagenome (IMG submission 19991) | reverse complement strand
GTCATAAATTAAACAAGGAGACCACGATGGGGGAAAACAACAAAATTTTATACAACCTTGTACACAGTAATGAGTGTCAACTCCAAGACCACCTCGAGGAATCGGTGTTGCCGGACGCACAAAAAATTTGACGTTATCCATAAGCATTATCATTCTGGGCAAGGTGGTGCAGGGTACCACTTAATATGTCCGCTTCCGTCATCATACGAATGGCAGTCCGTTGATAATTTTTTATGCCCTTGCCTTGGGTACTGCTTGATCGTGCATGTACTTGTTGGAACTTTGCCTTTTGGGGCTGGCCCTTTAACCCAGGCTTTACCCTCGACATTGAAGAGTATCGTTTCTCCTTTTTTTGTCTTCCCGACAAGCAACACAAGATTATATTTTTCCATAAATTTCTCATCTATCACTGCAGACTCTATACCTTGTGAGCTAGCTACGCCTTCTGCTTCATTATCAGTCTTTGACGGCAGATGATTACAAGCGCCAAGCGTCAGTATCATCAGACAAAAAATGATTTGTATTCTCATAATTAGTTCCCTTTACTATTATGCTGGTTAATTATATAGGGTAAAATTAACGCCGCTACGTTTGAGATTATCATTAAGGCATGAGTATCATTCTCCTTTATCTATGACTAAAAGCTCAGTGTAATACGCGCGAAGATCGTCCGGTCCGGTATATAGCGAGGATTAAAGTTGAACGGATCGGCCGTCACGAATGCCAGATCCTGATAGATAAAGTCTTCGTTAAACAAATTCTTAGCCTCTAAACTCACAATACCGCGCCGATTTGGCAGCCGGTACCCCAGCGCTGCATCGGCAACAATAAAAGTTTCGCGTCTCTTGTCAAATCCGGGATCAACATCAAATCCAACCTTTTGTGTAACATACGTTGTGGCAAGTTCGGCAAAAATACCTGTCGGGCTAAAGTATCGCAACGCGACCGGTACACTGGTTGTCTCTAGCTCTATTAAGTTAGTAAATTCCTTTTCGAATTTCTCAAACTGGTAATCAGTACTGAGCGCCCAGTCACTATGAGGCGTCCAATACAGATAAGCATGATAAAAATCCTCTTCCCGCTCTTCCAACACCACCGTCGCTCCTACGTTCGGTACTACAAGATCGCGCCGGGAGCCCTCAATGCCGCCGTAAAGGTTTCGAGTGAATACCGCATCGAGAGCAATACCATAAAACTCTGCCTCAGTGGCATTGACGTCGTCAAAGAACTGGTTAAACCCTGCTATCTGAGTAGGCTCAATCGTTTGGCCAGAGATCAACAAGCCCTTTAAGGTCTTGAAAGTAGCAGCGCGCAGACGCAGATGATCGCTAACATTCCACAGCAATCCGAACTTAGGGCTGGTCTCGTCGAACTCGCGATCATAGGCTACGTCAAAAACCGAGTCGTAGCTAACACCAAGAGTCCCAATTACGTTGTTGTGCAACATAACGTTTGCATAGAAATAGGCGTTATCCTGGTCGTCAGTCGATCGCACGGGAGGCGGCAGTGGAGACGGGCTACCAAAACCGACTGCGGAAGTGCTCTCATCATCGATTTCGGAAGTACCTACCCCTGCGGTGATATTGTACCTCGCACCCCGAAATAGATATTGGCCTTCCGCATCGTAACCATCCTGATTAATTTGTGAACTGACGAAAAATGGCGGGGCTTCCCTGTCGAACGTTGTATCTCTATCAACGTGAGTCAAAGAGAAGATAAAATCGGTCCGTGGAGATGGCATTATATGAAGACCAAAGCGCGCACTATCTTGCTCTAGACCGCGCCGGTCGGTCGGTACAAACTCGTTCGGATCGAATATGAGACGGCGGTCACCCTGATTAGTCTCTCGCTGGCGGAACTCAAACTGAACGCCAACCTTGCTCGTCAATGCCGCCTGCGCGAATATATTAAGAATATCATGCTCAACATCATTGTTCTCGCGGAAACCGTCGGTTTCATAATGGAACTGACCAAGACTATATGAAAATTGGTTCACTATGCCCGACACCACAACCTCGTCGCCCCATGTTTCATTATTACCGATAAACCCAGAGGCATTAAGCCGTACCTGGTCGCGAGTAAACAGTGGGGTAAACTCATTAAATGCTGCATCCGCCGGCCCCGCACCGCTAAGTATATTGAGATTAGTCTCGGCCAACTGCGGCTGTACCGGGTTGATGTTGATCGGTTGTAACAATTGACTTTGCAAGAGTTCGCTCACACGGGCCACTTCATGACGTGGACGGCTGGCATAACTGTCTGACAGAAACCGGTGCGCTGAATGATTAGCTGGATCGCTATTTAGAGACTTTGACGCCTCAAGCTGAGCGAGTTGGCCAAAACGGATATCCTTGTATATCCTCGCTAAGCTGGCACTTCGCGCCGCCAGGTCTTCATCGAGCAGCAGTCGAGATCGGTAGACTGCTCTATTGTCATTAATCTCGATGGATTTTTGTACATCGTGTAATGCTTCGACAGGGCGATTTTCGGCGTCCTTGCGTATTGCATCATAAAACCATGGTGTCGGATCGTTCGGGTCCAGGTCCTTGGCCATCGCCAACTGGTCTGCTGCAAGCCTATCGCGTTTTTCTTCATAATAGGCCTTACCCAGGTAGCTGCGAATAAGGGCATTGTTGGGATCGAGGCTGGCGGCGAGCTCGATCTGGCGGCGACCCTCCTTAAGCTCACCTTGACGAATGATGGCCAATCCCAGACCTAACCTCGATAGGGGATCGGACTGATCCAGCTCGATGGCGCGCTGGAAGGCCTGTTTTGCCTTTTTGACTTTAATCTGGGTGAGATAGGCAAAGCCCAGGACGCTTTGTGTGCGAGCAAGCATAGGATTGATTTCTGTTGCCCGCCTCGCCGTCAGCAGGGCCTGTTTGAGCTCGCCCAGTGAAAGCCGCAGCTCGGCCAGCCTTGCCCACGCCAAGGCATTATTAGGCTGGTGGTCGATGGCCTGTTGCACGGATGCCAAAGCGCCTTCGATATCAAATTCGGCCTGCTGCGCGTAGGACAAGGCCAGCTTGGCTGTGGCACTGCCGGGGTCCGCCGCGACTGCCTGCTCGGCCAATGACCGCGCCTTGGCTCTGTCGTTCTGCACCACGGCGATCATGGCGCTGAGCGCCAGCGCATCGCTTTGCCGAGGATTAAGGGCCAGGGCTCGCTTCAGATCGGTCTTCGCCTCCTCGACACGCCCCACGGCCAAGCGCAGGGAGGCGCGATACGTGTAGACACGGGCATCCGCGAGGGTATCGGGCAGACCGGCGATGCGATTCAGGGCGGCGGCGGCATCCCCGCGCCGGTATGCCTCAATGGAGTCTCGAAGCCTGCTCTGCCCTGGGGCCGGCACGCCCCGGAACCGCTCGGGGTCGTAGTCCAGGATCGGGGGATAATAGAGCGCCCACTGAACCGCGTCTCTCGGCCGGACAAGCGCGCGCATGACCGGTGCCTGACCCGCCCTGGCGACGGCGGACTGGCCGCTGCTGAGCCTAATCTGGCCCTGGGGATTGCGCGCCAGGACGCGGCCCTCGAACACCGTTATCTGGCTTTCATCGGTGCGTGCCGCGACCACAAACTCCGTGCCTTCCACCGCGGCATTGACGAACGGGGTAATGACCTTGAAGGATTGCCTGACACGGCTGATGAAGTGCGCGATACCGTCTAAGACATCAAGCTGGGAGGGTTCGTCCTGGGTGATGACTGAGAACGTTACCGTCGTATTCTGATCGAGCCGTAGGATCGTGTCGTTGCTGAGCACCAGCGAGGCGCGGCCGTTCGCTTTGACGCGCACCATGTCGCCCGGGCACAAGGTATTATCCAACTTCACGGTGGTCCACCGCGCTGCACCGGCCGGTCGTGCCTCCACAATGCCCTGCACGGAGACCGCCTTGGCAGCCCAGGTCTCGCACGCACCGGCACGCGCCGGCACCGGTAGCATCAAGCAGACCGTCAGAAAAAATAATACCCCTATCGATACGCTGACGCTTTGACAGCGGTCGTGCGTCACTGCACCTCCGTCCCTGTCATTCCTGACACCCCCGTTCTTATTGATATTCGGTATTATGTATTTGTTTTATCTCCACTGACAAGCACAGATGACGTCTGTACCTCGCCAGCCCATTTTAATTTCCCGGAACCTGAAAGATCAACCACTCCCGGACTCCGTGCTATCCCTGGCCGATTCATATTCCTTATGAGNCCTGTTTTTATTTAAGCAACCTCTGAATAAGCCCATCCATGGACTTATTCAGCTCGCTTCGGCGCGGCGCAGGTCCGCGCCTCGCTCCATTATTCAAACACTTACGTGTTTGAATAATGACGGTCCGTCCCTGAACCGCAGGAAGCTCTGACTTTAAGAACTTCATAAGAGCTTCCTTAATTCGTAAAAGGCGTTTCGGTCATCGACTCTCATCAATCACCAATTCCTTATACAATCCCTTAGTGAAAACCTCAACAATGTACATCCTCTTTAGAGTCCCGCCTCGGGCCGCGACAACGAGGATACAACTGATCCTGCAACCAGTCGGGTCGATGGCCCGCTTACCGGCCCCACCGGCGTAACCCTATTTTTGATCGATGCAGACCACTCCGTCCCACGGCTCGGGGGGAGGCGCGTCAATATACAATCGACATAACCGCAAGTAGAAATTCGCCGGTCCATCGCTGGCACATTTTTCAATGGCTTTTAAGAACTCTTCCGCCGCGGCCTCCCAGGCGCCCGCCCTGAACGCCGCCAGCCCCTCGGCAAACGCACTGCGGGATTCATCAAGGCCTCCGGTCTCGTTCTCCCTACAGCACAATAGCTCATAGAGAGCGAGGACCTGTTGCTTACCCGCCAATTTAAAGCTGCCCAATTCGCGCTTGACGAACCCATCGAGCCCAGCCAACGTCACTTGCGAGGCCAGAATGCGCGTGCCCAATTGCTTGTTGAGGCCCTGGATTCTCGATGCCGTATTGACGATGTCGCCNACGGCACGATACTCGTAATGATCCATTGCCCCGATATTGCCGACCATTATCTGCCCGGCGTGCAGGCCGATACGGGTCGGTAGCGAGGGGCCACCGAGAGATCGGTTGAACTGCTTGGCCGCTTCTGTGATCTCCAACGCTGCTTCACAAGCTCTGGATCTGAGCCCTGGTTCGTCTCGGGTCGCGGACCATATCGCCAACATCGCATCACCCACGACGTCAGATATGATGCCGGCTCGGGCGCGGACCGGTTCAAACAAGACCCCATAATATTTATTCATCAACTCGGCCAGCGTCTGCGGATCCATGGATTCGGCAAGCCGCGTATATTGCTCGGCGTCAGTCGCCAGACAGATTCCATACAGCAGTTGAGTATTGGTCTGCATCCCTCCGGCACTATCTGCAAGTTGGTCCACGACCTTGTCCGGCAGATAATAACCAAACGCCTGACGGATCCGTTTGCGCTCGCGATTGGTTTCCGCGTAACGAAGAAAGACAGAAACGAACAGGGCGAGGGGTGTTTGCAGGAACACTGGTATGACCACCGGCAACCAGGCGCCCGTACGCCGGAAAAAATAGAAGCACACCCCGAGATAGGTTCCTGCAAACACTACGCTCGCTACAATTGCCGTAGATGTCGGCAGCAGGCGGCACACAGCCGCGATTGATATCCCGAAAACTATTATCAGGAGCAGCAGCGGTACCGGGTTCAATGGGACGATCGTCTTGCCTTCGAACAGATTTGCAAAGGCCGTTGCGGCGATCTCGACTCCGCTCAAGTCGAGACCGCTGGTCTGCGAGAATACCGTATAAAACCCGTCCTTCTGCTCAGGTTGAAGACGCTCGGAAAATCCGATGAAAACGACTTTACCTTGGAAATCGACCTGCGACGGCGCGTCTCCGGTAAGCACATCAATGTAGGGCACTGTGGTAATGCTGCGTGGTGGTCCATAAAAATTGAGATAGCGTGCGTTGTCGCCCTGGTATAGCTTCAACAAGGCAACAAACCGCTCACGCCTGCCTGCCCCCCCGTTTTGCGTGGGCTCCCGCTGCAGCTTGTCCAACAGGGATTGGGCCAGGGCCGGCCGTTCGTTGAAAAATGCCCGCAAACTGGCAACTAACCCAACGAGGCCGGCTTCGGCCAGCGCCTCGTCCGTGGACCGCGGCAGCNGGAGCGCCTCACCGGGCCTGAGTTCACTGATCAATGCCAGCAAATCGGGATAAACATCGAGNGCGTGGAGCTGTAATGTCACCGCCGGCATCGTGGGGAGCTCGCCGGTAGACGGGCGGAAGGTCCAGAACCGGCTCACCCTGACCGGTACCTTAGGCAACGTGAACGGGGCAAGCGCCAACGCTGCCTCGGCCAGCCCGGGCGTGGGCGGCATGACGCGGTCGATAGTGGCTTCCACGGCGCTCCCAGAGGCATCATTTGATATGGGCAGGGTCTCCCGCTTGATGTAGCTGAACAGAATGACATTGCCCGCGCGGCGCATCGCTTTGGCCAGAACACCATCCTCCGCCGGGGAACGCTGCTCTTTGAAATAGATATCAAACACGATAACGGCCGCGCCGGCGTTCACGAGTTTATCGATGAGCTCGGCGTGCAGGCTACGAGGCCATTTTTCCGGGTCGTTGGGGAGGCCGAGGCCGTCCGCAGAGACCTTATCGATGGTGACGATGGCAACCTCTGCCGGCGCCGGTACGGAACCGCGTTGCTTGAACAGCAGAGTCAGGCCGAGATCTTCCTCGAGATGAGCCCCATCGAACAGGACATAGATGACCACTCCCACCGCTGCTATGGAGAGGCCCAAGCTGATAGCCCTGACTGAGCGTGTCATGATGAAGTTCCTATGCCGGCGCCGCCCAAAGCCTGCTTGCCTGGCGACAGACCAAGGATCGGCCCTTGGATACTGGTTTGCAGCCTGCCCCGCATTCTGTACCGGCTGCTGACCACCACGCAAGACTCAGCCGCATCTGCTGTCGCGTGGAATCGCCATAGACCTCGGACCGGCGCGCAGCATCCTCACAAACCGCTTGCAATTCGGGATTTAATTACAGATATTTACGGTATCAAGGCCCTAAATACTCGACTGAACCTGTTCAGCCTGACCAGGAGGAGCTGACGCGATCACCGAATGATACTGAGCAAGATCCCAATTTTTTCCGGCCTGAATGAGTGCGAACTTGCCGCTATCGAGCGGCACGCCGTGAGCAGAGCCTATCCCAAGAATTCCGTTATCATCAATGAAGGCGATACGACCGACTCTCTATATATAATACTGAATGGTAAGGTGAAGGTTTTTCTGAGCGATGAGAACGGCAGAGAAATAATCATAAACAGCCACGGGCCCGGCGAGTATTTCGGCGAGCTCGCGTTAATCGATGATGCCGAACGCTCGGCTTCCGTAATAACCCTTGAAAAATCGACGTTTTCTGTCATCTCAAAAAACGACTTTAAACAGGTCCTGTCTGGACATCCGGAAATCGCCATCAGCGTGATCAAGGACCTGACCCGAAGGGTCAGGCAGCTGACCGACAACGTGAAAAGTCTCGCCTTACTCGATGTCTACGGGCGCGTGGCGAAGACGCTGCTTGCGCTGGCACATGAGGAAGACGGAGAGCTTATCATCGAAGAGCGACTAACCCAGCAGGAGCTTGCCAACCGCGTCGGCGCATCCAGGGAAATGGTCGCCCGCATCCTTAAAAGCCTGGAATCCGGCGGCTATATCAGTTACCGCGGTAAGCACATCGTTATTCACGAAAAACTCCCCAGCGGATATTGAGCCACAGGGCGTTGCGCGTCCGTTTTTCGGTCCGGTTTCGCCATGCCCGCTCAACGAATAGTGGTGTCATGCCGGCTTTGTCACGGACTGCGGCAGCAACACCGGCGCGATTTTGCCCGACCCCCCGCCAATGGGCAAACCTGGCGTGAGTCGTCGACCATCCACTACCCATAAATTGTGAAAAATGTCACAGCTTTTCTGCGAACTAATTCCATGAATACGCGCGGTGTAATCGTTAAAGTCGCTTTGTAACACGAAAGCGAGTCAGCAAGATCGTTCGCCGATCCAGTGTTTAATAACCACGGGAAACGCGCCTGATGATGGCACCTGATTTTCATAACGACGATTATCATGCGCTTGCCCGGGTAGTGCATGCCATTCAGTTTGGCGATAAAGAATACGCCAAGATTAAGCTTTCTCATCTCCTGGAGTCTCACTTAAGCCCCGACAAGGACGTCGACCCGCTCCAGCCTTACCTATTCGCGACCGCACTGACTAGGCGATATGTCTCTCATTTGCCGGGCGATGCCAAACCCCCTCTGCGGCAGTACGACGAGTGGCAAGTAGACCTGTTCGATGTACTAACGAATATTTTCCCACTGGTATCCCTGTCAAGAAGAATCGCAAATGAGCTTCTTTCTCGCTTTATGAAAGGTCGTCACCATATCGTTTTGATCGACATTGGCATCGGTAACGGTCACCAGGAACTGGACCTGTTCAAGCTCTTATCGCAGCAAGGGAACATGCCAAAAAGACTGACCATCATTGGCATAGAACCGGCCAGGGAGAAATTGCGCCAGGCCGAAAGGCTGCTGTCATTGCTAGGGCCAAAGTATGGTACCGAGCTCAGCTTTATACCGGTACAAAAATGCGTCGAAGAACTTACGCCTCGCGAATGGAGTGAGATCAGCAACTTCGAAGGCGACGTTATTGTAAATGAGGTATTTTCATTAAACCATATACGACCAACGATTGATGGAATCGACCAAAAAAGCAAGGTCCTCTACCATATTCGGGACCTCAACCCAGTCGGCTTTGTGCTGGCCGAACCGCACTCGGATCACGAGAGCGCGTGTCTGTCCACACGCTTCAGAAACGCCTGGAATCATTTTGGCTTGAAGTTTCTGGTCATCGACCAGCTCGATATCCACGAAGACGTTAAAAAGGCGATTAAGGTAAAGTTCTTCGGCAGAGAAATCGACGACATTCTGTCAGACAGNGAACCGATTCGTTGTGAACGTCATGAACGTGCCGAGATGTGGATGAGACGACTGCTTGATGCGGGTTTTAGGCCTAAATACGGGCCTTTACCCGTGCTCAGCGGCGACGGGACGGTATCCGCTTCGTGGAAGGATTCTTATATTGGCCTGGATTTTGAGGGCGAGACGCTCGTGGCATTGATTTCGGTGACGGGCTCGTAACCACTGCTCAATAACAATATCGTCGTGTCGCAGCGGGCACGCTAGACAGCGTCGTCTTTCATTGGTTCGTTTCAGACCTCCTATCAACGCCCGTCGTTTCTGAAAAAACGCTGCGCATTGCGCAACCGTAGCCTCTCGGTTAGCGGCTCCGGCAACGCGTTCAGCCAGCGCCTGTGGAATTGCAGGTACTCGCCAAGGCGCTCCCAACCGGTATCGGGCTCATCCCAGGCGTGTAGATTCTCCACGGGCCACACCGGATCGGAGCCTACCATGAAGCGGTCAGGATACCTGTGGATCAACGCCAGCCAGGCGGGAAGCAGGCGGCCTTGACTATCGGCGATGGGTGAATGGATGTACCGCCACGGATCACGGGCTGAAAGCTCGACCCAGACATTGGCGCAGGCGTCCATGAGCGCACCCACCTGCCCGGCATCCAACAATCCACCGGCATGGGCCCAAAGGAAACGGGCGCGCGGATAACTTTTGCACAGTGGCAGAAAATAGCGGTGACTGGACGTCTCGGTATGAATTAACAGGGGTACGTCGAACTCAATGGCAAGTTCAATGAGACCTTGAAGTACGGGATTCTTAAGACTTGGGCCGTGGCCTGCGATCATGTGAAACTCACCGATACCTTGATATTTTCCACTTGCAAGCGCATTGCGCGCAGCTTCGAGCACGCGCGTATCGTTGAACCAACTGTGTCTGCGTCCGGGCTCAAGATAGGGACGAAACAACGGGATGACCCAGTCGCCTGCAAGCTCACGCAGTTTGAGCGCGAGCTCCGGTGGCGTGCTGCTGACCACCGCGAGAACAACATTATTGTCTTCGAGGCGCTGTATCACCTCTTTCGGCAAAGTGACTTCTTGTTGGTCCCAACTGTAGTGCAGGTGCACATCGGCGATGGGACTCAATTCCGAAGCCCAGACGCTCGGCTCGCCGACGGCCGGCCATAATCCGTCACCCAGCAGCAACACAAGAACTGATGTAATTCTCCCAAACATAGCAGCACGAAATCGGAACGGACGCTGGTGTCATTATGGTCACCCCTAACGTATAATGCCCGCGTCGTTACCGGACATCATACTGGATTTGATCACCATTGGGCATCTCATCAGGTGTATCGATGTCCTGACGGCGCTCGAACGGCCCAGCGCGACATATCGCAAGACCGACGCAGATACTGCGAAACAACGGCTCAGGATAAAACACTTGCATCTGGTTTCTTCGCCACATGGCTGAGATCATCATCATCGGGGCGGGAATTTCCGGGCTTGCCAGCGCCTGGTTTCTGAAACAACGCGGCCATCAGGTGCAAATATTGGAAGCGGGCGCCCAGCCCGGGGGCTGCTTGCGCAGTGAGCAGAGCGACGGCTTTCTGGTCGAGGCGGGACCAAACTCGACACTCGATCGGGGTGACGCCCTTGGTGAATTGGTACAAGCGCTCGGGCTTGAACAGGAAATGCTCGAGGCAAACCGGGCGGCGCGGCGCCGGTATATCCTCAAGGACAACCGGCCGGTCCCTTTGCCTGGTGGCCCGGTTGCGTTTTTCAAAACGCCATTGTTCAGTACCGACGCCAAGCTGCGTTTGCTGCTTGAACCTTTCCATGGTCGGGCCACAAAGGAGGAATCGGTCGCCGAATTTGTGCGCCGCCGGCTGGGACACGAGTTTCTCGATTGGGCGGTCGATCCGTTTATTTCCGGTGTGTATGCCGGAGACGCCGAGGCACTGTCGGTACGCGCCGCCACGGCCAGAATTTATGCCCTCGAGGCGGAGTATGGATCGTTGATCCTTGGTGCGATCATGCGCATGATTCGCGGACGGCGGAGCGGGCCGGCTCCGTCGGGGCGCCTGATCTCCTTCCGCCGGGGCATGCAGAGCCTGCCAAACGCCATCGCCGACGCCCTGGGTGACGCGGTACATCTGCAGCACGCGGCCACCCACCTGTCGCAGAGCCCGGGCGGGCGCTGGTCAGTGCGTGCGAACGATATGGACTACTCAGCTGACCATGTGGTGCTCGCGGCCCCGGCCTATCATGCGGCAGAGCTTCTGGCCTCGCTCGACGCCACCATGGCCGACTCTCTCTCGCGGATCGCCTATCCGCCGGTCGCCTCGATCGCCCTGGGATTTGCACGCAATCGCGTGGCGCATCCATTGGATGGCTTCGGAATGTTAATACCGCGGTGCACCGGGCTGCAGACACTGGGTGTCTTGTTCTCCTCCACCCTGTTCCCGGGAAGGGCCCCGGATCACACGGTACTGTTGACGGCATTTATCGGCGGCGCCCGTAATACGAAGATCACCGATCGCGAGGACACGGCTCTGGCAACCCATGTGCTCCAGGATCTGCGTCCCTCGCTGGGCATCCAGGGCGAACCGGTGTTCTCGCGTGTCAGGCTCTGGCCACATGCCATCCCGCAGTATGAGCTCGGACATCTCGATCGCCTGGCCGGCATTGATACCGCACTGGCTCGCTGGCCGGGCCTGCACCTGCGCGCCAACTGGCGCGACGGGATCTCGGTGGCGGATTGTCTCAACAGCGCCAAGGCACTGGCGGAGACTATCGGCCCCGGATAACTGTTATCGATTACCGCGCATCCTACAGGATATGAGATTATCGTCCTGAACCCACCACATAGATTATATGAGTGGCACATGAAATCCCTGGACAAATACCCCCTTTCCGAGCTCAAGCTGATCTATCGCATCCTGCACGCCCGGTTGCCGCAAGACCCTGAGCTGATGGATTCCGAACTATTGCAGGAACTGCAAACGCTTTTGCAGCGCAGGGCAAAACACGACGGCATCGACGTCTCGCACCATGCCCAATGGTCAGGCTGGTTAAATGATGTCCCCGGTTTGAGCGGCCCTCAGTAAAACAATTGCCGGACCGGTGCCGTTGCGCGCCGCCTGCAGGCCAAACTCACGCTTCGGCCTGCAGGAAGACGCGATCGTAAAATGCGCTACCCTGCCACGACCGGCGTAATAAAGATCTCGACCCGCCGGTTGGCCCGCTTGCCAGACTCCGTGGCGTTGGTGGCCACGGGCTGGGATTCGCCCTTGCCGTAAGACTCCAAACGCTGCGGGATCACACCTTTCTGGGAGAAATACTGCTGCACCGCCCGGGCTCGGCGCTCCGACAACGACTGGTTATAGGTCTCGGATCCGGCGCTGTCGGTATGCCCGACGATGGTCAACTCGGTCTTGCCGTAACGAATCACCACAGTGGCAATCTTGTCCAGAGTGCTGTAGAACCCGCCCTTGATCCTCGCTGAATCAACATCGAACGCCGTCTGCGAAGTCATGGTCACACGCAGGATATTGGATGGAAGCTTTTCGATGTGGATAGCATCGGCATTGCGCTCGGGAACCAGCGTGTTCTCCAGAGCCTGCCTCTGCTTGTCCATATAATTGCCGACGAGACCACCGGCGATACCGCCGCCAACAGCGCCGATCAGCGCGCCCTTGCTCTTCTTGTTTGTCGTCGCGGCGCCAACCACGGCGCCGCTCACCGCGCCGATGATGGCGCCCTTTTCGGCATCGGTCAGCGGCCTGCGGTTGCCGTATTCGTCGGTGGCGCAACCCGCCAGTCCGAGGATCAGGCCCAGCGCCAGGGTATTGATAATCCGGGTCTTACTCATTGTCGTCTGTTCTCCTGTGTCTTGCCGGTTTTGCATGAATCATATCACGATAATAACCATCCCATTATACCCGGCGGCCGGGAGTTTCTCCTTTCGACCCGATCTTCGGCAGGATTAAGACGACACCCGAAAAAACCACCGCTGTCCCGGCAATACAGCGGCGGATGTCTTCAGGCCCATAGAGACCCGCGGAACGAGAAAAATGAGCCAGTCTGGCATGGCGAGGTTTGGCGTCACCTGCCAGCCCTCCTGCCGATCGCACCGGCTTGATCCGGGCCCATACTCGATTATTCTTAAGGTTGTACCTGCGCGTTTTTCCAGGACCTGATTAGACAAAAGTCTGCACATGTTTCTTATTCCCGCCCACAAGTCGGTCGACTGGAAGAACCCGCCTATCGCCACGGTATTACTGATCCTGATCAATTGCTTTGTTTTCTTTGTCATCCAGGGCGACGACACCCAGAAACAATATCAAGCGCTGGAGTTCTACGGGCAGTCAATATTGCCCGACGTTGAGTTCCCGGCGTATGCCGAATACCTGGAACAAAACGGACGCCTGACGGAAGCCTCCCGCCTGTCGCCCCTGCTCGACAGCCAGCGTGCCGCGCAGCTCCCGGTTCTCTTCGCCATGGAACATGACGACGCCTTCATGAAGCGGCTGCGCAACGACGAGATCATCACGCCCGCCAACCCCCAATTTGATCAATGGCATGGCGATCGCGAGCGCTATGACACCCTGACGGCCCGTGTTGTCACCAACTCCTACGGATTTAAGCCGGCGTATCCGAGACCGTTTACGCTGTTATCGCATATGTTTCTGCACGGCGGCGTGGATCACCTTTTAGGCAATATGATTGTGCTCTTTATCGTGGGTTTCGTCGTCGAAGCGGTGGTCGGACGAAAGACCTACCTGGTTTCGTACTTGCTTGGCGGACTGTTCGCCGTTGGTCTTTATGGGCTTGTTCATGCGGATAGCGCCACACCGCTGGTTGGCGCCTCCGGCGCAATCTCCGCGCTCATGGGCATGTATACGGTCTTGTTTGGATTGCGCAAGATTCGCTTTTTCTATAGCGTCTTGTTCTACTTCGGTTTCATGAGGGCACCGGCCATTATTCTGCTGCCTGTCTGGCTCGCAAACGAGGTATATCAGTTGTTTGGCAAGGGATTCAGTAATATTGCGTATTTCGCTCACATCGGCGGTTTTCTCGGCGGCGCCGGCATTGCATTTTTGCAAAAGCGTTTCAGCGGGTCACTCAATTTTGAGTTCATGGAACAGGAGGCAAGGCAAGAACGTGATCTCAACGAATATGAGACGGGCATGCAATGCATGCGCGAACTCAAGCTCGACGACGCAAGCAAGGTGTTCCGGTCAATCCTGAGAAAAGACCCAAAAAACAGGGCGGCGCTGTTGCAACTGTATAATATCGGCAAATTCAAACCCGCGAGCGAGGAATATCATCAACTCGCTCACGCGGTCATCGGACTTCCCGGCACCGACCCGGCCACACTAAAGCTGGTTCACCAGACCTTCCTCGACTACCTCAAGTCCGCGAAGCCTGCCGTGCGCATTTCCTATGCACGCTATCTCGAGCTCACCATGCGCTTCGCCACCGGGGACTATCTCGACGACGCAGAGAAAATCATCACGCTGTTGATGCGTCAGCAGAACAATAATAATCAATTGCCACGGGGGGTCCTGGCCGTTGCCGAGGCCTTGCTGCGGACCAAGACATTCGATAAGGCAATACACTATTTACAATACTTGATGGACAACCATCCTCATTCGGGTGAAGCGGAAGAAGCACGGCGATTGATGAAATGGGCGCAATCGACTCAGTAATCTAGTTAGAGAGATTCTGCAGCAATTGAAGATATTTCCTCATCTCCGGGGTCAAGCCGTGGTTGGGATACTTGCTGATCAGGTCTGTCAACAACGTTCTTGCTTTCGCATCTTGCTTGAGCTCTTCACACAGGGCCTTGGCCGCAAGAAAATATAGCCGCGGAATATCCGGATGCTTTGGATGTTTCTTGGCAAAGCCATTTGTCAAGGCAAGCGCGAGTTTGGTGTTTCTCAGGTCTTTGGCAAGACTCGCCAGCGGATAGACCCGGTCCGCATCCCGAAGCTCGAACTGCTCGTCAGTATCGTAACAATCCCGCAGCACATCCAGTGCCCGCTTTGTCCTTCCCTCGTCAATGAGCCTGCCGATATAGCGCTGTCCATGATCGAGCAAGCTGTCACTGTCTCCCGACAGCATCAGCAGCTTGTGGTAGCGGTCGTGCAACTCCGGGTCCGCATCGGCAGTCTTGAGTTTTTCTTCCAGAAACTTAAGTGCTTCCGGGACCTTTCCCTCGTTGATCAGCACATTCACTTCACTCAGAAGAGGGTTCGCCGGAAGGGATTCCTGCCCTGCTCCGTCGTCCATTTCCTGCTCATATTCCAGTTCTATATCAAAGCCGAGCGCTTCGTGATACTGATAAATCACGTACCCCATCATGTTGAACATAATGAGCAGGAAATACATAAAGATAAAGTTCGACAGAAAAAGCAGCGCCAATTTTGGCATATGCCCGGCGGCCAGGTCGAACAGGATATGCGATCCGGCCCAGAGCAGAATCAGGAAAAAGTAAAGCAGCAGATAGGGAAAGCCGATGCGCCTGATCATGGCGGCAAGCACGACAGGATTGACGGCCTTAAAGAAGCTGTTTTCCACCGCGATCACCATGACGGTCGCCGGTAGCGCCAGAATCAGAAACACAACTACGAGATCGGCGATTCCGTCACCCACAAATGCACCGATCAAACCGTAGGTGAAACCAATTAGTATGAAGACGAATAACTGTTTGAACGGCATCTCCAGATTCTGCGTCACCATGTCCCAGGTCACTGGCGGGGGCTCCAGATGGCCCTTGGCTGTGTGATTCAAGACCGCATAGGCATACTTGAGAAACACGATAAACAACATCAGTCCCGCGAAAAGCGAAAAACCGAACGATACCGCACCGATCATCGACAGCAGGCTGATGTAAACGAGCGAGACCGCGTTGGCGGGGTAGGAGAAAAAACGCGGTATCCGGTGCCAGAACGGCGTGATGACATTGCCCGCACCGAGTGAATCGACCGGGTTGTTGCAGGCGGGACAGACCGCTGTCAGGGCACCGCCCATGGCAGGCTGCCTCTTCACGCAGGCAGCACAAAATTCGATATCGCACCCAAGGCAAATCCAGCGCGCCGGCACCCGTGGGTGATACTTGCAGGTGATTGTGCCCATATCGATGCCGCCGCCTCTGCTCGCCACTGCTCTCAGGTTACGGGCAGACAACAGGAAGCGGTCATTGCGAGATGTGAGACCCTATGCGTGACTGCCTGGTTGGCTTTCTATGGAAGCCTAGCCGCTGGCAGTGGACCCCACAACCCTTGCTCGCGTTGTTCTGCCGCGGTGCGGGCCACACCAGCGCGCCGCGGACCGGTTTCCCTGGCGCATCACTTGGAGACGGACGCAATCAGGCACAGCCATACGACCGCGCCGCACGTTGCCCCACCCGCAGGCGATGTGCGTGCCTCACTGGCGCCTATTAGACGATAAGCTATAGTTAATATAGTTTGCGCCACAACGGTCATGATGCATTGACACCGGCACATGCGTGGCTCCCGGCGCAAATCAGGGATCGCTCTGTACGGGATGACATAACAACAGCTAATTTCCATATTAGGTGTGAGGGTAATAGTTAATGAAAAAACAGCTACTTAGCGCACTCGGGCTCTCTCTATGCCTCGGTGGCGGAGCGGCGTGGGCGGAAGGCATCACGTTCAACGGATTCCTGACCGCGGGCGCCACCTACGGTGATTCCGAGGTCGGCACCCAGGACGGCAACATCAACAACAACGTTGAGTTCACGAACGACACCCGCATCGGTATCCAGCTCTCCGCCGAGGTCAATCCCAGGGTGGATGTCACCGCCCAGCTGCTCGCCAGGGCCAAAGAGGACAATTCCGACGTCGTCGCCGACTGGGCGTTCGTCAGCTATAAGCTCACCGATCCGCTCAAGGTGCGCGCCGGCAAGCTCAAGCTGCCGACGTTCCTGATCTCCGATTACATCGAAGTGGGCTACGCCTATCCCTGGATCCGGCCGCCGCAGGAGGTCTATTTTTCTAACCCGATCTCCACCATCAACGGCGTCGATCTGTTGTATAACGCCTATTTCGGCGATTTTAATCTACTGATTCAGCCCTATTTCGGCCAGAGCAAAGGTGGCGAGGCCCTCATCCCGCAGGAGGTACTTCCACTTCTTACGCCACCACCACCTCCCGGTACGGTGGCCTACCTCGACTTTACCGCCGAGGAAATGAAGGGCATCAACCTGAGCATCGGCACGGACTTCTTCACCGTGCGCGCCGGCTACCTGGAGACCAAGGTCAACGCGCCGTTCCCGGGGATCGATGATGACGACGTGGAATTCTACAGCCTGGGTGCCACCCTGGACTGGCGCAATATCGTGATCTACGGCGAGACCTTCGAGCGCAAGATCGACGGCGTTGCCAACCTGGCGTTTCCCAACCAGCGGGGCTCCTATGCGACGCTGGGCTACCGCATCGGCAAGGTCCTGCCGCATGTCACCTATGCCCAGCTCGACGAATACGACCAGGAACCGTTTAATCCGGCGGCTGGATACGGCCAGGCGCTGGAACAGGAATCCGTCACCGTCGGTCTGCGTTATGAGCTCGGCAGCGGCGCGGCGCTTAAACTGGAAGCACAGCGGGTGGAACCGGAAGAAGGCACGCGTGGGCTATTGATTGGCGATCCGAACGATCCCGCCCTGGATGATCCGAGCAAGAGCGTGAACATCTACAGCATCGCCATTGACGTCGTGTTTTAGGAGATTTGAGAATGAAAAAGATACTAATGAAAATTTCCTACTGTCTCGCGATCGCTGCGTTCCTTGGCGCTACCGCCGCGGCCCATGCCGGCCTCGCCATCATCGCCCATCCCAGCAACCCGATCGCGGGCATTACCGCCGATGAGGCCGCCAAGATTTATCTGGGCAAATCCACATCATTCGCCAACGGCCGGCGCGTGGTCCCGGTCGATCAAAGACAAGGCACCCGCTCGCACAAGAAGTTCTACAAGAGCGTCGTGAAAAAAGACGACCGGGCGCTGAAGTCCTACTGGTCGAAACTGCTATTCACCGGCAAAGCCAAGCCGCCGGAAGTCATCGGCGATGACCAGGCAGTCAAAAAATGGGTCGCCGAGCATCGCAACGGTCTCGGTTACGTCGACGCCAAAGTGCTCGATCGTTCGGTCAAGGTGTTGCTGGTCGTGCCCTGAGGGGGACGGTTCATGGCAAGTGAGGATTGCTTGAGCGGCTGACTCCGGTCGGCGTTGCGCGATAGCCCCTCCTCAACGCCTCGGCGTTGATCTACAAAAAAATAACCCGGCGCAGGCCGGGTTATTTTTGCTGGCGCGTCTCCGCCACTGCGTTCGGAATCCGCCTGTAATATCTTTATTTACAGGTTGACAGGAATTTTGCCGACGGCCCTTTGCACGGGTTGGCGCTGAACCCTTCCTCTTCTTTCGGCTCCTTACCCTTACCCTTACCCTTACCCTTACCCTTACCCTTGGCCTTGGCCTTGGCCTTGACCGGTGCCGGTGCTTTCTTCGCCTTGGCGGCCCTGGCCGCGGCCTCTCGCCTGCTCTTCTCCGCCGCGGCGCGTTCTCTGGCCTTGGCCGCCTGTTGCGCCTTGGACTCCTTCTCGCCCTTGGCCGCGGCCGCGGCGCGCTCTCTGGACTTGGCCGCCTCGCGTTCCCGGGCGAGCTGTGCCGCTATGGCCTCTTCCACGGCGGTGGCCTCGTCTTTCATGGCCTCCTTCTTGGCGCGGTCCCACGTCGCCAGCTTCTTGTTCGCCGGCTCGTGACCCTGGGCGGCGGACTTCGTATACCATGCATGCGCCTTTTGCAGGTCCTGGTCAGTTCCCAATCCCTGCTCGTACATCTCACCGACATGAAACTGCCCGGCCGCGTCACCGCTTTTCGCCATGGCCATCTGAACCTCAAACAGACGCACGGCAACTTCATCGCGCGCCAGCGCCTCCAGGGAACTAAATCCTGACAAAACAGATAAAACAATGACTAAAACGCTTAATCGTGACATGGCTGTTTTCATCATCATTTAGCAAATAAACTCATTTACCTATCCTTCCCCCTTCTACCTCTCCGTTTCATCTCGGGAAAAATCGACAGTGTTCTGTTGGGTTTATTTTTTTGTCGTCTTTATAATAAATATAGTCAAATCGATGGGAACTTATATCTTACTGAAATGTAAGGTGTATCTATTGCCCCTGCTGCAAGTCACCCTTCTTTTGTCGTTTGCCCTGCATTGCAGCACCGATCCAGGGTCCTGCCATCCCTGCTTGAGCGCGATATCGGCCGGCCCATGATCATCCTTGGCGGCATCTTTCTTTTTGTCGATTTCGAGCACATTGTAGAGGTACTTGATGGTGAAACGCCCATCATTGTCGAAATCAGACAAGGTCGATTTCACGGTATAAGTCAGCGCCGAGTTACCCACGTCCGTACCGAATTCTTTGGAAAAACACACGATGTTGCTGGCGCTGGCCTTGACGCAACTGGTCTTTGCCGAAGGCAGGTATTCAGCCGCCCGCTGATTCCTTAGCCAGGTCCCGCTCAGCACCAAATCCATGGCGTTGAGCCCTAGCATGGCGGGCTTTTGGGCGGGCGCCCGCGCGACCGTCACCGGCGGTTGCGAGACCTTGACCGGCGGTTTTTTCACCGGTTTTACAACCTTCTCCGCTTGTGCGGCGGCCGCGGCCTGTTGAACCGCCTTTTCCGCCTCCCGCGCGGCCCGGTTTCGCCGCTCAAGCTTTTCTTTTGCAACCTCATGACCCTGTTCGGCGGCCTTGGCGTACCACGTATAGGCCTTGTCCAGGTCCCGTTTTACGCCCTGGCCCGAGGCATAGCGGTTGCCAACGATGAACTGCGCGTTCATATCGCCATTGTTCGCGCGCGTCACAAAATACTTGAAAGTCCTCGCTTGGAGGTCATCGCTTTGTTGCCCGAAAGCAGAGCCGGCAAATAATAGCGCCAGTAACAATACGGCAAATCTCAACATCTGTGAGGCACTCCCACATCGATCAAATGTTCAACTCAATCATTGAAAAATCGCATTTCGGCTGCGCACCTTAATTTCCCCATATCTACTATTATAATAGTTCAGTATTTAATAAATTACTAAGCAATATACATGCCCAACTTGGGCAAGGGCTCGAAAAAACCCTTGTGTGGCCCTGCCAACCCACCGCGTTCGCGACATAATCGAGCACCTGCAGAGTCGATTTCGACTGCCCCAAAAACAGCTTGGCAAAACAACCGCTGACCCATTGATAAATCGCAAGTCTTCCAGGCCGGTATATCAATTTTTGCTTCGCACTGCCTTCGAGGATGGGGATTCTGGTGATAGTGAGCGGCAGTCACGATAACCAGCGATTCTGCGTCCGCCTCCAGCGCGGGCGTCCCGACAACTCGACCGTGGGATCCCACCCGGGGTGCGTTCCACGCTGACTTGGCCGGCGGGAGCGGATTTGTGCACCAGCCCCTGCGGGGCGAGCTGCAGGGCGGCGGCGGCAAATAGTCCATGGAAAGACTATTTCAGTATACCACTACTTGCTGTATGACTGCAGCGGGAGTTGCCGGCGACGCCAGGCCAGTATGCCCCCGGCGTGCTGGAACACATCGTGGAAACCGCGGCGCCACAGAAGCTTGACCGCCGGGATACTTCGATGTGCGCTGAGGCAGATGGCGACCACGGGTTTTTCGCGATCACACTACAGAGTGTTTATTCGGGCACGCAGCTCAGTGAGGGAACTTTCACCTAACCTGCCACATGGCCATTCCTCCACTCACGGCGTGTGCGTACATCGAGCAGCGGTGGACGCCCCTAGACTTGCTCCAAACGCCGGACGAGCTAACCGGGCGCGATCTCCGCAACGCAACCAA
>JGI24023J19991_10001130_pt1 | contig 20828 bp, 32 predicted proteins | sample Cruoilmetagenom1_FD_19991 | JGI IMG/M metagenome (IMG submission 19991) | reverse complement strand
TTCAAAGGCTATCGTCCCCAGTTCTACTTCCGGACCACCGATGTGACCGGAATCGTCGAACTGCCCGAAGGTGTTGAGATGGTCATGCCTGGTGATAACATTGCCATGACCGCCGAACTGATCACCCCGATCGCTATGGACAAAGAACTGCGCTTTGCAATTCGCGAAGGTGGCCGAACTGTCGGTGCCGGTGTGGTTAGCGAAGTTATCGAGTAATACGAGGTAAAATAGATGTCTACCCAGAAAATAAGAATTCGCCTGAAGGCCTATGATCACAGCTTGCTCGATTTGGCAGTTGCGGAAATAGTTGATACAACTAAAAGGACTGGTTCTCGCTTGGTTGGTCCGATTCCATTGCCTACGATTATTAATAAATATTGCGTATTGCGCGGGCCGCATGTCGATAAAAAGAGTCGTGAGCAGTTTGAGATTCGTACACATAAACGTCTTCTTGACATTATGGAACCAACACAACAGACAGTTGATGCTTTGATGAAGCTTGATTTGTCGGCTGGCGTTGACGTAGAGATAAAGCTTTAAGTTTTAGACTTATAGCGATTTAAGGGCACAACAATGACCAACGGATTATTAGGAAAAAAAATAGGCATGAGCCAAATTTTTGCTGCTGACGGACAACGTATTCCAGTAACAGTTCTGGAAGTTGGGCCATGCACTGTGCTGCAGAAAAAAACTTCAGTTTCTGATGGTTATGAAGCTGTTCAGATTGGCTTTCAGGCAAAGGATTCACAACGAGTCAATAAACCGGANATGGGACATTTTAAAAAAACCGGTAAGGGGGCTTTTACTTATGTGCGTGAATTTAAACTTTTAGGTGAATGTGCCGTAGGTGATCAGCTTGCCTGTGACATGTTTAATCCCGGGGACCGGATTGATATTACTGGGGTCAGTAAGGGTAAAGGTTTCCAGGGTGTTATTAANCGTTGGGGTTTCTCTGGTGGTCGCGCAACTCATGGCTCTATGTTTAAGCGCAGGCCGGGTGCTATTGGTCAGTCTGCATGGCCTGCAAAGGTTGTCAGGGGTAAAAAAATGCCTGGTCAGATGGGTAACGCTCGTGTGACAACCCAGAATCTTATTGTTGTAGATGTTCGTCCAGAACAGAATCTAATCTTTGTGCGTGGTGCTGTTCCTGGGCCGAAGAATGGTTTGATTGAAATCCGCAAAGGGATCAAAGCTTAGGCTCTACGGATTAGGAGTAGATAAATGGCAACTGTACAAATTTATGATCAGGATAAAAAGCAGGTTGGTGAGCGTGAGCTTGCTGATGGCATTTTTAATACTGAGGTTAAAGAATACCTTTTGCATGACATGGTTCGCTATCAATTAGCTTCTCGTCGTCAAGGAACTGCTGCAACAAAGAATCGCAGCGCAGTTGCTGGCGGCAGCAAAAAACCATATCGGCAGAAGGGGACTGGTAACGCCCGGCAGGGAACCATTCGTGCTCCCCATTTTGTTGGTGGCGGTGCTGCTTTTGGTCCATCTCCCCGATCATATGCTTTTAAGCTGAACCGGAAAGTCAAAAAGGCGGCTCTTTGTAGNGCTTTATCGGTGCGATTCCAGGCTGAAAAGCTAATAGTTGTAAAAGATCTTGTGATGGATAAGATCAGCAGCAAATCTTTTGATCAGCTAATTAAGCGCTTTGATTTAGAGGGTGTTTTAGTTGTCATTGATCAGGCGGATGCCAAGGTTGAACTCTCAGCGCGTAATTTGAAGAATGTCAAAGTTTTACGTGCCGATGGGGTGAATGTCTACGACATTCTCAAGTATCCTAATCTGGTTTTGACCGATGCTGCGGCAAGTGAGATTGAAGGAGCTTTGGAAAAATGAAACCTCTGTATGAAATTATACGCAAGCCTCTGATCTCTGAAAAGGCAAATTTGCTTAAGGAAAGTTCGCAGATTGTTACTTTTGAGGTCGACCGTGGTGCCAACAAAATTGAGATTAAACAGGCCGTCGAGCAGGCGTTTGATGTAAAAGTTAAGGCGGTTAACACGATTCAGTTTCGCGGCAAAATGAAGCGGGTTGGTAGTAATTTGGGCCAACGTAATAACTGGAAAAAGGCATATGTGACTCTGGAAGAGGGTCAAAATATAGATTTTTATGGCGTGTAGGGCGGTGCGCTTAGCAGGTACGGAGTAGTTATTATGGGTATCAAAAAATTTAAACCAACATCGGATGGCCGTCGCCATATGACCTCTTCTACTTTTGAAGAGATCACTAAGAGCAAGCCAGAAAAATCATTATTGGCACCACTAAACCGTTCCGGTGGGCGGAACAATTCCGGGCGTATAACCAAGCGACATACCGGTGGTGGACACAAGCGTCAGTATCGGATTGTTGACTTTCGCCGTGATAAATTGGAAGTGCCCGCTCGGGTTGCTGCGATTGAGTATGATCCAAATCGTAGCGCTCGGATCGCTTTATTGTTTTATACCGATGGTGAAAAACGCTATATTCTTGCGCCAAATGGTTTAAACGTGGGCGATAACGTTGTCGCAAGTGATTCAGCTGATATCCGTCCTGGCAATACAATGACGATTCGCTCTATCCCGCTAGGAACTTGGGTGCACAATGTTGAACTCAAAGTGGGCAAAGGTGGTCAATTGGCAAGAAGCGCAGGCGCTTATGCCATGATTGCTGCAAAAGAGGGACGCTATGCTCAGTTGCGCTTGCCTTCTGGTGAAGTCCGTTTGATAATACAAGATTGCCGCGCAACTATTGGTCAGGTTGGTAACCTTGATTTTGAGAAAATAAAGATTGGTAAAGCTGGCCGGAACCGCTGGTTAGGCAAGCGCCCTCAATCTCGTGGCGTTGCAATGAACCCTGTTGACCACCCGCATGGTGGTGGTGAAGGGAAGAGCTCTGGCGGTCGCCATCCAGTGACTCCTTGGGGTGTGCCTACTAAGGGTTATAAAACCAGAACGAACAGTCGCACGGACAAATTCATCGTACGTCGTAGGAATAAAAAGTAATTTAAGCTTCTAGGAGTAGATCGTGGCAAGATCAATTAAAAAAGGGCCTTATGTTCAAGAGAGCCTATTGCGGAATGTAGATCTTGAGGGAGATACGAGCCGGAATAAGGTTATTAAAACGTGGTCACGTCGCTCGACCATAATCCCTGAATTTGTTGGCTTGACTTTTGCTGTACATAATGGCAAAAAGTTCATCCCAGTTTTTGTCAGTGAGAATATGGTTGGGCATAAGTTGGGCGAATTTGCGCCGACCCGTACCTACTATGGGCACGGAAGTGACAGAAAAAGTAAGGTCAGATAAAGTACCGCGTTTTCTGACAGGAGTTCCAAAAGATGGAAGCACAAGCAAAATTAAGGAACGTTCGACTCTCTCCGCGTAAGGCGAGACTCGTTGTTGATATGGTTCGTGGTAAAGGGATTCAAGAGGCTATGAATATTCTTCAGGTCTCCCCCCAGAAAACTGCGCCCATTTTGTCAAAATTGTTGAAATCTGCTGTTGCAAATGCTGAGCAAGGCGGTGTTTCTGATGTAGACTTGCTGTTTGTAAAAACAGTTATGGTTGATCAGGGTCCAGCCCTCAAACGTTTTATGCCCCGTGCTCAGGGTCGTGCCAGTCGAATTCGTAAGCCTACCAGCCACATCACTGTGGTTCTGGATGTGAAGTAAGTCGAGGAGGTATCCCTTTGGGTCAGAAAGTTCATCCTATAGGATTTCGTCTGGGAATTAACCGGACTTGGGAATCCCGCTGGTATGCAGATTCCGATTATGCTGTAAAGTTACATGCAGATTTAAAATTGCGTAACTTTCTAAAAAAACGGTTGTACCACGCAGGTATTTCAAAGATTGAGTTGGAGCGTGCCGCAAACAAGGTTAAAATCAACATTTTTGCAGCTCGTCCAGGAATTATCATTGGTAAAAAAGGTGCTGAAGTAGAAGTGCTGAAAAAGGATCTTGCCAAAATTACTGATGATGAATGTTTCATTAATATTCAGGAAGTACGCAAGCCTGAAGTTGATGCACAACTTGTTGCTGAAAATATCGTCTTACAGCTGGAGCGGCGGGTTGCTTTTCGTCGTGCCATGAAGCGTAGCGTCAGTATGGCTCTTAAATTTGGCGCAAAGGGAATCAAAATCAATTGCGCTGGTCGTCTTGGTGGTGCTGAGATGAGTCGTACTGAATGGTATCGTGAGGGTCGTGTCCCTCTACATACCTTGCGGGCTGATATCGATTATGGGTTTGCCGAAGCTATGACAACTTATGGCATTATCGGTGTAAAAGTTCTCATCTTTAAGGGTGAGGTGCTAGGTAAAGAGAAGGAACAGCCTGCCGGCTGATCAGGAGTAGCTTGTCATGTTAATGCCAAAAAAAGTTAAACGAAGAAAACAGTTTACTGGGCGGATGACCGGTCAGGCGTCGCGTGGTACTGAAGTGAGCTTTGGTGATTATGGTTTGCAAGCCTTGGAATGTGGCTGGCTTTCTTCTCGCCAAATTGAAGCTGCACGTCGTGCGATGACGCGTCATATTAAGCGGGGCGGTAANATTTGGATTCGTACTTTTCCGCATAAGCCCTTAACCAGTAANCCTGCAGAAACTCGGATGGGTAAAGGTAANGGNTCTCCGGAAAAATGGGTTGCTGTTGTTAAGCCTGGTCATATGCTCTATGAGATGCAGGGCGTTACGGAAGAAGTGGCGCGTGAAGCTTTTCGTCTGGGAGCTCATAAGCTTCCGATGAGAACAAAGTTTGTCAGAAGAGAGGTTGGCGATGAAAGTTAGTGAAATCAAAGATCTCAGTGTTGAGGAATTACAAACAAAAACACAAGAATTGCAGCAGGAATTATTTAACTTAAAGTTTCAGCTGCATACCGGTCATCTGGAGAATACAGCCCGAGTTGCGCAAGTGCGTAAAGATGTTGCACGGGTGAAAACAGTTCTTTCCAGCAAGCTGAATGCTTAGTGTGTGTGAGGAAAAATGAGCCAAGAACGAGGTAACAGAAGCACCCGAGTCGGTGTCGTTGTCAGCGATAAAATGGACAAAACCGTAGTTGTCCGGGTCGATAATCTGGTCAAACACAGCGTATATAAAAAATTCATCAAACGTAAAGTCAGCTGTAAGGCTCATGACGAGTCTAATAGTTGCGGTATTGGTGATAAGGTTCTCATTGTCGAAACGAGACCGCTGTCAAAGGGCAAACGCTGGCGTGTTCGTCAGATTTTAGAAAAAGCCGTTACCGCGTAGGAGAACTAGTTATGATTCAGATGCAAACAATGCTTAGCGTAGCAGATAACTCGGGAGCCAAGAAACTTTGTTGTATCAAAGTTCCTGGAGGATCAAAACGTAAGTATGCCGGTGTCGGCGATATTATTATTTGTAGCGTAAAAGAGGCCTTGCCAAATTCTAAGGTCAAGAAAGGCGATGTTGTTCGAGCTGTTATTGTTCGTACGGCTAAGGAAATACCTCGCCAGGACGGTTCTTTCATTCGCTTTGATGGTAATTCTGCAGTGGTAGTCAGTACGGGAAATGAGCCTCTTGGTACCCGTATCTTTGGCCCCGTTGCCCGTGAGTTGCGTGCACGCCACTTCATGAAAATTGTCTCGCTGGCCCCAGAAGTATTATAAATTTAGACAGTTGGAGAGTTAAAGCGATGTCTGTTGCAAAATTGCATGTTAAAAAAAATGATGTGGTAAAAATTATTGCTGGAAAAGAACAAGGTAAAACTGGCAAGGTTTTGCGTGTTTACCCTGCAAAAGGTCGTGTTGTTGTCGAAAGCCTCAACGTTATCAAACGCCACACCCGCCCTAATCAGCTTAATCCTGAGGGCGGAATTATTGAAAAAGAAGCGCCATTGAGCCTTTCTAATGTTATGCTTGTCTGTGGATCGTGTAATCAGGCAACGCGTACTGGGGTTCGATTGCTAGAGGACGGCAGTAAAACTCGTTTCTGTAAAAAATGTAACGAGAGTGTTGATAAATAAACGGAGAGTTCGATGGCCAGGTTAAAACAGACATACCTTCAAGAGCAAGTACCCGTTCTAATGAAGGAATTTCAGTACAAAACTGTTATGCAAGTTCCCAGATTGGAAAAAATAGTTCTGAATGTGGGCCTAGGTGAAGCAATCCAGAATCCCAAGCTATTGGAATCTGCGGTGGATGAGTTGGCGAGAATCAGTGGCCAAAAGGCTGTTATAACCAAGTCCAAGAAGTCGATTGCTGGGTTTAAGCTGCGTGAAGATATGCCTATTGGTGCGTGTGTGACTTTACGTCAAGACCGTGCCTGGGAATTTCTTGATCGTTTAGTTAACGTTGCGCTACCGCGTGTACGTGATTTTAAAGGGATCTCGTCTAAGGCTTTTGATGGCCGAGGTAACTATACCTTGGGTATTCGTGAGCAGTTGATATTTCCAGAAATTGACCTGGACAAGATTGCTCAGGTGTCTGGTTTAAATATCACCATTGTAACAACGGCTCGTACCGATGAGGAAGGTCGTGCTCTATTGACCGGCCTCGGTATGCCATTTAGAAAATAAAGCTGAAAAGCGGAGGAATATTGTGGCGAAAAAATCAATGATTGCCAAATCAAAGCGGCCTAAAAAGTTTGCGGTTCGTGAGTATAATCGCTGCCCGATATGTGGTCGTCCGCGAGCTTATTACCGCAAATTTGATATGTGCAGAATATGTCTGCGGAAACTGGCATCCGAAGGTAAGGTTCCCGGAGTTGTCAAGTCCAGCTGGTAACAGCAAGAAGGAGATCCACTCATGTCTATGACTGATCCGATGGCTGATATGCTAACCCGCATTAGAAATGCCGGGATGGCAGGTCACGCTAAACTTGATATGCCATCGAGTAATGCCAAGGTTGCCGTAGCAGGTGTACTGAAAGACCTTGGATACATCAAGAATACCAAAGTTATTAGTGATAATAAGCAAGGTATCCTGCGTATTTATCTGAAGTATGATAATAACCAGGAGCCGATCATCCACGAGATTAAACGAATTTCCACACCAGGTCGTCGCGTTTATGTTGGTAAGGATGAGATTCCACGAGTAAAGAATGGCCTTGGTGTTTCGATCCTGTCGACATCCAAGGGAGTTCTTGATGATACTTCTGCCCGCCAGTCTCAAGTTGGTGGCGAAGTTATCTGTACCGTCTGGTAATACAGAACAAGGAGCTTCAATAATGTCACGTATCGGTAAATTACCAGTTCCTATCCCTTCAGGAGTTAAAATTTCTCTTGATGGGAATTCTATGACTGTTGCCGGGCCAAAAGGTTCTCTTTCCCAAAAACTGCATGAAAGAATGACAATTGCAGTTGAAACGGATCAGGTCGTAGTTACTTCGCCCTCAGAAAACAAACAAGATGGTGCTTTGCATGGCCTTACTAGGGCGCTGATCAACAACATGGTTGTTGGTGTTACCACAGGTTTTCAAAAGGATTTGGAAATCAATGGTGTCGGCTATCGTGCTGAGATAAGCGGTAATGTTTTGACTTTGGCTCTGGGTTATTCTCATCCTGTTGTTTATCAACTTCCTGATGGAATAAGTGTAGAGATTGAAAAACAGACCAAACTCTCCGTTAAGGGGACAGATAAGCAGCTTGTTGGTTCTGCCGCTGCGAAGATTCGTTCGTTCCGCAAACCTGAGCCGTATAAAGGCAAAGGGATTAAGTATGCGGATGAGCATATCATGCGTAAGGCTGGTAAAGCTGGTAAGTAAATAGTTCTTTAGTAAGGAGTAGAGCAGTGGATGTTTCCCAAAAGAGACGTGAGTCACGACTTAAACGTCAAGCAAGGGTTAGAAAAAAAATACGAGGAACCAGTGAGTGCCCACGCCTTTCGGTTTTCCGTAGTGCAAAGCATATTTATGCCCAGATTATTGAGGATGCAACAGGCAAAACTTTAGTTGCAGCTTCTACTCTTGGCAGTGATGTGGATATGACCAATAAGGGTAATGTAGAAGCGGCTAAGGCTGTTGGTAGTGTAATCGCCAAAAAGGCACTTGACCAAAATATCAACAATGTCGTTTTTGACCGTAACGGTTTTCTGTACCAGGGGCGTATTCAGGCGCTTGCTGATGCTGCTCGGGAAGCCGGATTAAAGCTGTAGAGGAGAAGGTTAGTGCTGCACATTGATCCCAGTGAATTAGAATTGACCGATCGGGTCATTCATATCAACCGTAACTCTAAAGTTGTCAAAGGTGGACGTCGGTTCAGTTTTTCTGCCCTTGTCGTTGTTGGTGATGGAAATGGCCANGTAGGTTATGGACTCGGTAANGCAAAAGAGGTNCCNGAAGCTATCCGTAAAGGCGTAGAACAGGCTAAGAAAAGCTTGATAAAGGTTCCAATCCAGGAGGGAAGGACAATCCCTTATGATGTCATCGGCAAGTTTGGTGCTGGGAAAGTGCTTTTGAAGCCAGCGTCAGATGGTACGGGTGTTATTGCCGGCGGTGCTGTTCGGCCGATTCTTGAAGCAGTTGGGATTGGTAATATACTGACTAAATGTCTGGGTTCGAATAATCCACACAATGTAGTCAAGGCAACCATGAGTGCACTGAAAATGCTCAAGAGCCCTGAAGAGATCAATGCCCGTCGTGGTATTGTCACGGATTAGAGTTCCAGGATCTAGGAGAACGAAACAATGGCGGCGGAAGTAAAAGTCACCCTGAAAAAAAGTCCGATCGGTCGTAAAGCTTATTTTGCAAAAGTGCTTAAGGGCCTCGGATTGACTCGTCTGCATCAGACAGTTGCTTTACAGGATACCCCGGAAATTCGTGGGATGATCCGAAAAGTTGAACATATGGTTGCGGTTGAAGACTGATAACACGCAGAGGATAGTAAGATGGATTTAAGCAATCTTAAGCCGGTTCCCGGCTCAACAAAAAATAGAAAACGAATTGGCCGAGGCATTGGTTCCGGGACCGGAAAAACTTCTGGTAAAGGACACAAGGGACAGAATGCTCGCAGTGGTGGTGGTGTCAAACCTGGTTTTGAGGGTGGACAAATGCCTCTACAACGGAGAATCCCAAAGCGTGGTTTTGTCTCCAGAAATAAGAAGGTCTATAATCTCGTAAACTTGCGTGATCTTGAGGCTTTTGATTCTGGTTCAGTGGTTGACTTGGAGCTGTACGGAACATCTGGTTTGGTCAGCGGTATTAAGGACGGAATCAAGATCTTGGCAGATGGTGAATTAACTAAAGCACTAACTGTTCAAGCACACAAGTTCAGTAAGTCTGCTGCAGCAAAAATAGAAGCAGCTGGTGGTAAGGTTGAGGTTCTCTAAATTATGTCAACGCTGCAGAATATATTAGCTATTCCCGAGCTGCGGCGGAGGATTCTTTTTACCTTGGCAATGCTTGCTGTGTATCGGGTTGGTTGTCATATCCCAACTCCCGGTATCGATGTTCAGGTTCTGGGTAAATTTTTTGAAGGCACTCAGGGAACCCTGCTGGGATTAGTTAGTGCATTTACCGGTGGTGCATTGCAGAAAATGGCTGTTTTTGCTCTGGGGATTATGCCATACATCAGTTCTTCGATTATTCTCCAACTCTTAACGGTTGTTTTTGAACCGATTGAAAAGCTTTCTAAGGAAGGCGAGGCAGGGCGCAAAAAAATTACTGAATATACACGCTATGGAACTATTGCCCTAGCGATAATTCAAGGTACTGGTATTGCGACTGGGTTACAGTCCATGGTCGGACCTGCTGGTGAGCCAGTTGTTCCAAATCCTGGTGCTGGTTTCATGTTAATGACAGTTATTACCTTGACAGCTGGTACCGCTTTTATCATGTGGTTAGGTGAGCAAATTACTGAACGGGGTATTGGTAATGGTATCTCTCTGATTATTTTTGCAGGTATCGTGGCCGGAATGCCTTCCGCTATTGTTAACTCGATTCGTCTGGTGCAGACCGGTGCAATGACACCGACTATTGTCGCTTTTATTTTAGCTTTAATGTTTATAACTGTTGCTGCAATTGTGTTTATGGAACGTGCCCAGCGGCGAGTACCTATTCACTATGCTAAGCGTGTTGTGGGTATGCGCAATATGGGTGGACAAGCTAGTCATCTCCCATTAAAAATTAATATGAGTGGTGTCATCCCGCCAATTTTCGCAAGCTCTATTATGATGTTCCCGGCGACCATAGCTAACTTTATTGATGCCCCCTGGGTGAAGACAATGTCCGCTTATCTGTCGCCATCACACTGGGTGTACAACGTTTTTTATATTGCCTTTATTGTCTTCTTTTGCTATTTCTACACGGCTATAACCTTTAATCCTGTCAATGTCGCCGACAACATAAAAAATCAAGGTGGTTTTGTTCCTGGTGTCCGTCCCGGCAAGGAAACAGCGAATTATTTGGATGTAGTTTTAAGTCGATTGACTTTCGTCGGTGCAATTTATATTTCTCTGGTTTGCGTATTGCCAACCCTTTTAATCAGTCAATTGAATGTTCCTTTCTTTTTTGGTGGGACATCGCTGTTGATAGTTGTTGGTGTCGGCATGGATACGGCTTCCCAGATTGAAGCTCATTTGATCTCAAGATCTTATGAAGGATTTATGAAGGGTGTAACCCTTAAGGGGCGGCACGGTTAGTCCAATGAAGATTATTTTGCTAGGACCACCGGGTGCAGGTAAAGGCACGCAGGCAACAATGCTGATGGAGAAATTTGGTATCCCACAGATTTCTACCGGAGATATGTTGCGTGTTGCAGTTCAGGAACAATCTCCTATGGGGATCAAAGCTAAAGCATTTATGGATGCTGGTGGCTTGGTTCCTGATGAAGTTGTCGTGGGTATAGTGCGTGAACGTTTGCAATTTGAGGACTGTCAGAAGGGTTTTATCCTTGATGGCTTTCCCCGCACCCTGCCGCAAGCTGATTCTTTGAAACAAGTTCTGAGTGAACTTGGCAAACAGCTTGATGCGGTGATCTCACTGCAGGTTGATACTGAGGCTTTGGTTGCTCGATTGACCGGACGCCGCACCTGTGTAGATTGTGGTAAGGGTTTTCATCTGCAATTCGATCCTCCGGAACAAGATGGACGCTGTAGCGTCTGTGGTGGGAGATTGATGCAGCGAGATGATGACTGTGAGGAAACAATCCGCAATCGAATGAAGGTTTATCAGCAACAAACAGCACCTCTGGAAGACTATTATCGTAAAGAAGGTTTGCTGGTGGCTGTTGATGGTATGGGTGATATCTTGACGGTGCAGCAAGCAATTCTTTTGGCTCTTCAGGATACTTGAGTTGATTGTTATAAAATCTCGTTCTGAAGTAAAAAAAATGCGCACAGCGGGCCGGATGGTGGCTGAAATTTTACAGCTACTACGTGAAAAGGTTCGACCCGGAGTAACGACACTCGAATTAGACCAACTAGCTGAAAAACAATGTGTTAAATGGAAGGCTCGACCTGCTTTCAAAGGTTATGGCGGCTTTCCTTTTACTATTTGTGCTTCACCTAACGATAGGGTTGTCCACGGTTTTGCTAATCAGGATAGATTGCAGGACGGGGATATAATCAGTATCGATTTTGGCCTGATTATTGATGGTTTTTATGGTGATTCGGCAATAACTGTACCTGTTGGTGAAATCGATACGAAAACAGATGAGTTGTTGCAGGTTACTGAGGATGCGCTGTCCTGCGGAATTGCTGCTGCGTTGCCGGGGGGGCATCTGTCGGATATCTCCAATGCCGTACAAACACGGGTAGAGAAGGACGGATTCAGTGTAGTGCGTGAGTTTGTCGGACATGGCATTGGTCGTCAACTGCATGAAGATCCGCAGATACCAAATTACGGCTTGCCAGGCCGCGGACCAAGGCTAAAAGAGGGTATGACCATAGCGATTGAACCAATGGTTAATGTTGGCTTGCCTGGAGTTAAGGTATTAGAGGATGGTTGGACTGCAGTAACGGTTGATGGCGAACTCTCAGCCCACTTTGAACATACAATAGCAATTACTGAGAATGGGCCAGAAATACTGACCTGTATCGAACAATAGGCTAAATCGTCAGATCTATCGTTTATGATAGATGAATTATAGGAAAAGGATCTCAAAATGAAGGTTAGAGCTTCGGTTAAGAAGATCTGTGATAAATGCAAGGTTGTTAAACGCAAAGGTGTTATCCGGATCATTTGCGAGAACCCTAAACACAAGCAAAGGCAGGGATAAGGCCCTAGGAGGAAAAATTGGCACGTATTGCTGGAGTCGATTTACCGCGTAATAAGCGCATTGAAGTGGCTATGACCTATATTTATGGGATTGGCCGCACTACGTCGCAGAATATTCTTTCTCAGGCTGGCGTTGATTTTAATGCCCGTACTGATGATTTGACAGAATCAGAACTTGTTAAGATTCGTGAACTTGTCGATAAGGATTGCCATGTTGAGGGTGATCTGCGTCGTGAGCTAACAATGAATATCAAGCGACTGATGGATCTTGGCTGTTATCGTGGTCTGCGTCATCGTAGAGGATTACCTGCACGCGGTCAAAACACCAAAAATAATTCACGGACTCGTAAGGGACCGAAGAAGACTGTTGCTGGTAAGAAGAAATAAGCGGAGTTATCATGGCTAAATCAGGTAAAAAAGTCGGACGTAAAAAGGTAGAAAAGAAAAATATTGCTAAAGGTGTTGTCCATATTCAATCCACCTTTAACAATACTATTGTCACTATCTGCGATCCGATGGGTAATGTTGTTGCATGGTCAACCTCTGGTGCAAAGGGTTTTAAAGGGTCACGCAAAAGTACCCCTTTTGCTGCACAGATAGCAGCAGAAGATGCTGCAACTAAGGCTATGGAACATGGTATGCGTTCGGTTGAGGCTTATGTGAAGGGTCCTGGCAGCGGTCGTGAATCAGCTTTGCGTGCACTTGCGCTGGCGGGTTTGACAGTTACTATGATAAAAGATGTAACCCCGATCCCGCACAATGGTTGTCGTCCGCCCAAGCGTCGGCGCGTTTAAGCATCAAGGAGGAAGAAGTTGTCTAGATACTCTGGTCCAGTCTGCCGTCAGTGCAGAAGAGAAAATGCTAAACTGTTTCTGAAAGGAGACAGATGTTACACCGATAAATGTGCTTTAGAGCGTCGTAATTATGCTCCAGGACAGCACGGTCAGCGGCGTACCAAGGTTTCAGATTATGGAACTCAGTTGCGTGAAAAACAAAAAATGAAACGTACCTACGGTTTGCAAGAAAAACAGTTCAGGCTCTATTTTGCCAAAGCAGATCGCATGAAGGGCGTTACCGGTGAAAATCTCCTGATGTTGTTGGAGCGCCGTCTTGATAGCGTCATCTATCGACTTGGTTTTGCTGCTTCTCGTGCTCAAGCTAGAACGTTGGTTCGCCACGGCCATTTTCAGGTTAACGAACAGAAGGTCAATATTCCTTCTTACTTAGTTCGCCCCAATGATGCTGTGACTTTGCGTGAAAAGAGTCGTGAGATTGCTTGCATTAATGAATCTCTAGACAGCGTCATGCGTCGTGGGGTTCCTTCTTGGGTTGAGCTTGAGCGGGATGCCTTCAAGGGGACAATTAAGACCTTACCAGTGCGTAGTGAGTTGACAACACCTGAGTTCCAAGAACAATTGATTGTTGAACTTTACTCTAAATAAATTTTAACCTCATCAGGGACTCTTGAGAGGGAGAATAAAATATATGTACAAAAACTGGCGAGATCTAATCAAGCCGCTGCGCTTAGAAGCAACGGAATTAACTGAATCCTATGGTAAATTTGTTGCAGAGCCTTTTGAACGTGGCTTTGGTACAACTCTGGGAAATTCACTGCGCCGTATTCTTCTGTCTTCTCTGCAAGGTGCTGCAATTACTTCGGTACGTATCAAGAATGTTCAGCATGAGTTTTCCAGTGTGGTTGGGGTGACCGAGGACGTTACAGATATTATTCTGAATCTAAAAGGGGTAAAGGTTAACCTTCACGGGCATGATGATCGTAATGTTCGGATTGTGCAAAAGGGTACTGGAGTCATCAAGGCTGGGGATATTATTACCGATAATAATGTTGAAATCCTGAATCCTGATCATCATATTGCCACCTGTGGCGATGAGACTGATCTTGAAATTGACATGACAGTAACGATGGGTAAAGGTTATGTCGCAGCTGAAAAAAATCGTGACGAAAATGCCCCGGTTGGAACCATTCCAATTGACGCTATTTTTTCTCCAATCGCCAAGGTTAATTATAATGTTTCAAATGCCCGTGTTGGGCAGATAACTGATTATGATAAGTTGACTTTGGAAGTGCATACTGATGGGAGTGTCAAGCCTGAAGATGCAATCGCTTATGCAGCTAAAATTTATAAAGAACAGCTACAGATTTTTATTAACTTTGATGAGACAGAAGAACCTGTTTTAGAAGAGGAAGATAGCGAAAAGCATAAGATTAACGAGAATCTCTATCGTTCTGTTGAAGAGTTGGAGCTTTCCGTTCGTAGTGCAAATTGCTTAAAAAATGCTCAGATTAATCTAATCGGTGAACTTGTACAGAAGTCAGAAGCTGAGATGCTGAAAACCCAGAACTTTGGTAGGAAATCTCTAAATGAAATAAAGGATATCCTGACAGAGATGGGTTTGGGTCTTGGTGTGAAATTGGATAATTTTCCAGATCCTGATTACCTGAAATTGATTCAAAAGGGTCAAGACGAAGAGTAGTCTCCCTTTGGTTGTTTTTTAGAAAGGAACAAAAGCAATGCGCCACAATAAATCTGGCAGACGTCTTGGTCGTAAGCCTGATCATCGTCAGCACATGATGAAAAACATGGTAACCTCTTTTTTCGAAAATGAGAAAATCACAACAACTGTTACCCGTGCGAAAGAACTACGCAAGCTGGTAGACAAAATGATTACGTTAGGCAAGCGGGGTGATCTCCATGCTCGGCGCCAGGCATTGCGCGTTATCCGTGATCAAAAAGTTGTTGCCAAGCTGTTTGAAATGATTGCACCACGGTACTCTCAGCGTCCTGGAGGTTATACCCGAATCATCAAACTTGAAAATCGCCAGGGAGATAATGCTCCAATGGCTATTATTGAATTGGTTGAGGAAGGATTTGAACCAAAACAGAAAGCTGAAAAAACTGTTTCTGGCGAAGTCATTGAGGATAAAACCGGTAAATCTGATAAATCGTCTGAGGCAGTAACTGCTTAAAGACGTTTTTCATAGTGTTTATTATCAGGGGGCAGAGATTTTTTCTTTGCCCCCTGTTTTTGTTTGTAGCTATGCGTTCGCGTTGACTCAACAAGTTCCGAATGTTAGTTTTCATCTAACCGTACCTTCCTTCCTTAGTGTAAATAGCGGGTGTTTCTTATGCATGAACAAAAAATGCAGGTTTTACAGGCGACTGTTAGCAAACTGCTGCGGCGCGGTGCGACTTCAAATCTTAAAAATACTTTAGCTAAAATCCATCCAGCCGATATTGCCCACCTGTTCCGTTATTTTGAACTTCCTGAACAGAAAATTTTGCTTGAGTTAACTCCTGATTTGGAACGGGTTGCCGATGTTTTGGCTGAACTGGAGCCGGAAACGTGGCCAAAACTTGCAGAACTTCTTGATAAGACCTACCTCATTTCTATTGTGCATGAAATGGCTGATGACGATAGCGCGGTTTTTATTCGCAGCTTACCGGATGATTTAGCTGAAGAAATTTTGACAGAGTTGCACGATGATCAATCTGAAGACGTGGAACATCTCCTTGGTTACGATGAGGAAACGGCCGGTAGTATCATGTCGACCGATGTGTTTTTTCTTGATCAGGATATCACCGTCAAGCAGGCGATTGAGTCACTCCAGGATTCTGAAGACTATGAAATGGTTTTCTATGTCTATGTCACTGACGAACATAACCACCTTGTTGGTGTGTTGTCGTTACGACAACTGTTGACAGTCCCACCGGGGACTAAACTGTGCGATATTATGTCGACCAATGTCATGCGGGTCAGGGCGGACATGGATCAGGAAGAAGTGGCTGATCTGGTTGCTAAATACAATCTCCTGGCAATTCCGGTTGTTGACGATCAGGGAAAATTGCTGGGATTGATAACAGTCGATGATGTTATTGATGTCATGCGCGATGAGGCCACTGAAGACATTTTGCGGATGGCTGGTACCAGTGAAGATGAGATGTTGTTGGGCTATAAATCGCTGCAAATAGCCCGTTTGCGTCTACCGTGGTTATTGACAACCTTGGTTGGTGGTGTCGTGACTGGAACTTTGATGTGGTACTTCAAGGCGACATTGCAACATGTAATTATGCTGATTTCATTTATCCCCGTTATTACCGGTATGGGGGGGAATGTTGGTAGCCAGACCTCAACTATTCTGGTTCGCGGATTTGCTACCGGACGGGTCGATTTTACCATGCTGCGAAAGATTTTTTTGAAGGAATTACGTGTTGGGCTTATCATGGGGACTATCTGTGGGTTGGTTATTGCAACCATCGCTACCCTATGGCATCAAAATATCTATTTTGGCGTGGTGGTCGGGGCTGCAATGGTTACAGCTATTACTGTTGCTGCATGCATGGGAGTTTTGGTGACGGCTTTCTTTAAGAAAGTCGGTATAGATCCCGCGATTGCCTCCAGTCCGATTGTGCAGACTGTCAATGATATTACCGGAATTCTGATCTATTTCAGTACGGCCACTTTGTTTCTCCCTCACTTAATGTAGTTTATGGNCTGATCTCCTGTCNTATTGCCCTGTTATGAGTTTGTAGAGGCGTCATGGAGCATATCCNCCAACGTTGTGAAGCTTTAGTTTTACGCCATACCAATTATGGGGAGTCGGATATAATTCTGACTCTTTTTACCGCCCAANATGGNTTGCAGAAGGGTTTNGCCAAGGCGGCTCGGAAAAGTCGTAAGCGCTTTGGAGCNGTGCTAGAACCATTCACTCAAGCAGTNTTTCAGTGGAANAAAGGACGTGGAGCTTTCTGGCTGTTACAGGANGCNGAGCTGGTCANTTCACGNTTTGGCNTGCGTGGNGACTTTCAGCGTCTCGCTCTCGCCAGCTATGGTGTTGAGTTGGTCGGTTTGTTGCTGGAAGAGGGNGAATCTCACCAGCTTATTTATGAATTACTTNGNNNCTTTCTTGANTACCTTGATCAAGGTGGTGATGAANCNAGNGCCAGATTGTTATTTGANTTGCGTTTGATTTATCTNCTTGGCTATATGCCTCATCTNCTCCATTGCAGTGAATGCCTGAAGATTTTTGATAATGAATTGATCCGTTTTGACGCAAATCGTGGTGGCAGTCTGTGTCTTGATTGTGCTGGGTCCGCTGGAATGCCGGTGGATCTTGGGACGATTGGCTCTTTAGCCCGCTCACTTAAGGTTTCTCATCAACAGTTTTGTGGGTTTTCTTTTGGCCAGACGACACTCGAGCAGTCAGGTTTAATCCTCGGTCAGGTGTTGCAACAAATTTTACCCAGAGAACCGAAATCGCTTAAGTTTCTCTCCTGACTTGGCNCTTTACGATTCTTGACATCTTGAGGGGTGAAAGCTAAACTCTCGATTCCATTTTGCATCTGTATAACCCGCTTTTTTTATAGCGGATTTTAGTTTTTTGGGAGGTATTGTGAATTTTCAGAATTTGATTCTTTCGCTACAGAACTATTGGGCTGAACAGGGCTGTATTATTCAGCAACCGTATGACATAGAGAAGGGAGCCGGCACGTTTAACCCGGCAACGTTTTTGCGAACTCTTGGCCCTGAACCCTGGAATGTCGCCTATGTTGAGCCTTCGCGCCGTCCGACTGATGGGCGTTATGGTGAAAATCCCAACCGCTTGCAACACTACTACCAATTTCAAGTCATCCTAAAACCATCGCCGCAAAATATTCAGGATCTTTACCTGGATTCGCTTAAGAGTTTTGGTATTGACCCGCTGGCACACGATATCCGCTTTGTTGAAGATAACTGGGAGGGACCAACTCTGGGAGCTTGGGGACTGGGTTGGGAAGTCTGGCTGGATGGCATGGAGATTACCCAGTTCACCTATTTCCAACAGTGTGGTGGTATCGATCTGAAGCCGATTTCTGGTGAGATCACCTACGGTTGTGAGCGGATTGCAATGTACCTGCAGGGAGTTGATAACGTTTACGATCTGGAATGGACAGACGGTATCAAGTATGGTGATATTCACCATCAGACTGAAGTTGAGTTTTCTCACTACAATTTCGAAGAAGCTGATACTGATATGCTCTTCCAGTTGTTTGATATGTACGAGAAAGAATCCCTCCGCCTGGTCGCAAAGGATCTGGTTTTCCCCGCTTACGATTTTGTTCTTAAAGGTTCACATGCTTTCAATCTGCTTGATGCGCGCAGCGCTATTTCGGTAACCGAACGAGCCAGCTACATTGGCCGGGTGCGGAACATGGCAAAGTTGTGTGCGGAAGGGTACGTCAAACAGCGTGAGAAACTCGGTTTCCCCTTGCTGAAGAAGTGATGATTCCGTCGGCTGCTGATGTGGGCTGACGTTCAAAATTGGAGAAGGACATGTCTGCAGAACTATTTCTAGAATTGGGCACTGAAGAGATCCCCGCAGGATTTATCCCGCGTGCTCTGGATGATATTCAGCGGCTACTCTGCCAGGAACTGGATAACGCGCGCATCAGTTACGGTGCAATCCAGACCTTTGCTACGCCACGCCGCCTGGCCATCTCAATAGCTAATGTCGCCAGGCAGCAGCAGCGTCAAGAGCTTGAATTGACCGGCCCACCCGCTCGGATTGCTTTCGATGCTGAAGGAAAACCAACCAAAGCTGCGGAAGGTTTTGCTCGAACTAATGGTGTTGATGTGACTGAGTTGAGCACTATTGAAACCGAAAAAGGTGAATACCTGTTCCTCTCCAAAGTGATTGAGGGGGGTAGCTCAGTTGAACAGCTAGAGTTGATTCTGCCTCGCGTGATCGGCAAGATTCCGTTCAAAAAATCGATGCGATGGAAAGATCTGGATATCCGTTTTGTCAGACCTATGCATTGGATTGTTGCAACTTTTTCAGGTGAGGTCATTCCCTTTTCTTTTGGAGACCTGCAAAGTGGTAACCTCTCTCGCGGCCATCGCTTTATGGCTCCTGAAGAATTCACAGTTTGTGGGGCGGAAGACTATATTGCTAAAGCTGAACAGCAGTATGTCATCCCGCAGATTGAAAAGCGCCGTCAACTGATTGAAGGGCAACTTGAAGTGCTGGCCAAGCAATTGGGGGGTAGGATCAATCCCGATGAGGACCTTCTTGCAGAGGTTTGTTTCTTGGTTGAAACTCCGCAAGCACTTGCTGGTACAATCGAAAATAGCTTCCTCCAGTTACCGCCAGAATTACTCATTACAAGTATGCGTGAACATCAGCGTTACTTCACTCTAATTGATGAGCAGGGGAAGCTGCTGCCCCATTTTATCACTATTGCCAATACCTTGGTAAAAGACCCCAAAGTTGTCATTGCTGGTAATGAGCGAGTTCTCAAGGCACGCTTGTCCGATGCTATGTTTTTCTGGCGAGAAGATCAAAAGAGCAAACTGGAAGCACGTCTTGAGCCCCTTAAAAAAGTCGTTTATCAGGCTAAGTTAGGAACCAGTTTTGAAAAGGTAGAACGGTTTACCGAGCTGGCGACAGGATTGGCACAACAATTTGCCCCACAAGTGATTGAGCTAACCAAGCGTGCTGCGATTTTAGCCAAATGTGACCTTGAAACCGGAATGGTTTATGAGTTTCCAGAGCTCCAGGGGGTTATGGGGCGTGAATACGCGCTGCTGGAAGGGGAAAATCCACGGGTTGCAACGGCAATTTATGAACACTACCTACCCATTCAAGCGGGTGGCGATCTGCCCAGCGATGATGTTGGTGCTTTTGTCTCTCTGGCAGATAAAATAGATACGATTTGTGGTTGTTTCAGTGTTGGCTTGATCCCGACTGGAACCGCTGACCCCTATGCCTTGCGGCGTAGTGCTATTGGAATTCTGGCCATTATTTTGGATCGTGGCTATAGCATTTCAATTCCCGACCTGGTTTCCAAAAGTGTGCAATTGTTGGAAGCTAAGCGGCAACGTGCAGCCGATGAAATTGTTAGCGATGTGGTTGAGTTTGTCCGTTTGCGGCTGGTTAATATGTTGTCATCTCAACACTATCCTGCAGATGTTATCGAGGCTGTTTTGAGCGCTTCTTTCATTGAGCCGATTGATGCTATCGAGAGAATAAAGGCACTATCTGCACTGAAAGGGATGGATGATTTTGAGCCTTTGGCCGTTGCATTTAAACGGGTTGGTAATATTATTAAGGGTGGTCTGGAGCAACCTATAGATTCCACCTTACTGAGCGAAGAGTGTGAAAAGGAACTCTTTGTAAAGTTGCAAGAAGTCCAAGGAAAAGTGGCAGAATATATCTCTGAGCGTAATTATACCAAGGCGTTAGAAACGATTGCCGGATTACGTCAACCAGTTGATACATTTTTTGATGGTGTTATGGTTATGGTAGATGATGATTTGGTTAAAAATAATCGTCTGGCTTTGTTAACCGGTATTGCCGGTTTGTTTAAAGGGATCGCCGATTTTCGTAGAATTGCCTGATTTGTGAAAATCTTGATCTCTTTGCGTTAAGGAGCAGCAAAATGTCTAAATATGTTTATGCTTTCGGTGCTGGTCAGGCTGATGGTGCTGGTTCGATGAAGGAGCTACTGGGTGGCAAGGGAGCAAACCTTGCCGAAATGACCTCAATCGGCTTGCCGGTTCCGCCAGGTTTCACCCTGACAACAGAGGTCTGCACCGCTTATTATTCAAACAATCACGATTATCCAACGGGCTTACGTGACGCGGTTGCAAAGGCTTTAACCACCTTAGAACAACGGATG
>JGI24023J19991_10001129_pt1 | contig 20838 bp, 23 predicted proteins | sample Cruoilmetagenom1_FD_19991 | JGI IMG/M metagenome (IMG submission 19991) | reverse complement strand
TGGTTAAAGTATCGCCCAAGCATGGCGATCTCGTCATCGCCATCCTCTTCAATCACCTGCACATTCAAATCACCGGTCCCGACCTGTTGTGCCGCCCCCGCCAACCGGCCCACAGGACGCGACAGCCGTTCGGCGAACCAAAGCCCCAGCCAAATCGCCGCCAAGATCAAGATCACCGCAAAACCGATATAAAGCAGGGCAAATTCGAATAAGATCGTACCGCGTTCGCTCTCAAGTTGGTGGTAAAGGGTCGCTGTTTCCTGCGTGTCATCCAGCAAGTTCAAGATATCGCCATCCACATTGCGCGAGATGTAAAGATAGCGATCAACAAAGGCATCCAGCTTCATCAAGGCGCGAAATTCATTGTTGTCCCAGTCCTGAATGACCACCACGCCGCCCAAATCGGCAGCCGTGATATCACCCTGCGTGGGTTCTTCGAAATCAAACAGGTAAGATCGCTCGCCACGGGCCCGCAGGGTGCGTGACCCGTCGATCACATAGGCCTCGCGCAGCCCGCGCTGGATTTGCACCTGGCCTTGGGTCAGCAATTCTCGCAGATTGCCATCGCTTAGGAAAAACGTCGCGTTGCGGGTCAGATTTAGATAGGCGGCCAGCCCTTCGGTATCCTCGATCAGATCACTTTCATGCTCTGCGTGGTAAGCCTCGGCGGCCGCCACCGAGGTGCCGACCACTTGACGCACCCGCTCCGAAAACCATCCCTCCAGCCCGACGTTGACGGTCAAAACCGCGAACACCGCCACCAAAATTGTCGGGATCAACGCGACCAGCGCGAACACCCCTGTCAGGCGCAAATGCAAGCGAGAACCCGCTGATCTGGCGCGGCGCGCCGAAATCATCCGCGCCACCCGTTGCAACACCAACGCCGCGACCACCAGAATATAGACCACATCGGTCAGGAGAATCAGCCGCAAGCTGGGGGCAGAAGCGCCTTTGTCCAAGGGGCCCAAAACCGTGAAAGTCGCGATCGCCAAAACCGGCCCCAAAATCACCAGACTCAGGGTCGCAGCGTTCTGCAAACGCCGTTTGCGCCGCAAACGGCTTAGTTTATCCATTGTTGCGCTTTTGACAGACATAGCCACCAAATGCCCACTTCCCTCTGTGTCGCGACTGCGACGAACCACCATATATCGTAACCTCGTTTCGGCTGATGCCATTGGGTCACGCTTGATGTTGCTCTTTTACATCAACTTACGGCGCCGTGTCACGCGAATATCGAGTTCCGATATCTTCTTTCTGAGGGTATTTCGGTTGATACCCAAAAGATCGGCGCATTTGGCCTGATTTCCGCCGGTGGCTTCGAGCGAAATCTCCAACAGTGGGCGCTCCATTTCGTGTAAAATCCGCGTGTAAAGACCGGGTGGTGGCAAGGCCCCGCTGTGCAAATCAAAATACCGCTGCAGATGCCGTGCAATTGAGGCGGACAACCTGTCGCCGCGCGTCCGCTCGTTCACAGGCTCCATCATCGGCTGGCCACCCAACGCCTGCTCGACCTCGGTCCGTGTGATTTCCGCCTGCCCGCTGGTCGCCCCCAATTGACGCAGGGTGTTTTCCAGCTGACGTACATTGCCAGGCCAACTGTAGGTCTGCATCAGATTTTGCGCCCTGTCAGACAGATGATGCGCCACATCGTCACCATCACGGTGGCGGTTCAGGAAAAACTCGACCAACATCGGGATATCATTGATCCGATCCCGCAGCGCGGGCACCTTAAGCGCAACCCCGTTCAAACGGTAAAACAAGTCTTGTCGAAACGCGTCGGCCTCCATCATCGGGGCCAGATCAACCTGTGTGGTGGCCAAGATACGGGGCGCATTTTCCGACAACCTGTCAATCATTCGCACCAATTGGGCCTGCGCATCTAGGTCCAAGTCACCGACCTCGTCAATCACCAGCGAACCGGAACCAGCCTGCGCCAAGATTTTCTCAAGCGCCTCCGCCCCCGTGATGTCGGCGGCGCTGGCCACCTTGAAGGGTTTGGACCTTCGATCGCTGAAATCATGGATAATGCGGGCAATCAGCGACTTTCCCGTGCCGCTTTCGCCCCCGATCAGTACCGGCAATTCATTGTTGATAATCTGGGCGATCAGCCGGTACAGATCCTGCATCACATCGGTGCGCCCCACCAAGGGCAAATCGCTCGTGGCATTTTGCACAGGCGGGATTGGCATGTCGACATGGCGCCGGGTTTTCAGCGCTTTGGCCGAACGCTTCATCAAATCAGGCAGATCAAAAGGTTTAGGCAGATAGTCATAAGCCTTGGCCTCGGTCGCCTTAATGGTGGTCATAATGGTGTTTTGCGCCGAGATCACGATCACAGGCAAATCGTCGCGCAATTTGGAAATTTCCGGCACCATTTCCAATCCGTTGCCATCGGGCATAACCACATCCGTGATCACCAAATCCCCCATCCCCTCGCCCACCCAGCGCATCAACGTCACCAAGGACGAAGTCGCATGAACTTTGCACCCAGCGCGGGTAAAAGCTTGCGTAAGAACTGTGCGAATTGTGCGGTCATCATCCGCGATCAATACTGTGCCGTCCATTTAGGGGGTTCCTTTGGGTTTAGGGGCCGTGGGCAGTGAAATCCGAAATATTGTGTGCCCGGGCTTGCTGTCCACCGCGACCAGCCCTTCGTGCTCAGAAATGATTTTGGAAACCAGCGCCAGCCCCAGACCGGTGCCGTTTTCCCGTCCCGAGACAAACGGATCGAACACATCATCCGCAATGTCAGCCGGTAGGCCCGGCCCGTTGTCAATGAATTCGATGCGGATCGGCAAGGGCGATTCTGTGCCATCAGTGCGCCGCCGTCGCAAGCTGTTGTCAAACGAGGTCCGTATCCGGATTTCACCCTCGGATTTCTGCGCTGCCTCGCTGGCATTTTTCAACAGGTTGGCCATCACTTGAATCAATTGGTCCGCATCCGCCCACGTGTCGGGTAAGGACGGATCATAGTCCGGAACAATGCGCATATGGGCCGCAAACCCGACCTGCGCTGACTTTTGCGCACGTTCAATCACGTCATGTATATTCACCGCCGTCCGGTTGGGCGGGCTTAGATTGCCAAACTGCTCGACCTGATCCAAAAGGGTAACAATACGCTTGGATTCAGAAACGATTAGGTCTGTCATTTCAAGATCCTGCGCTGGCAAGTTCATTGCTAACAACTGCGCAGCACCGGTGATACCAGCCAAAGGGTTTTTGACCTCATGGGCCAACATTTCAGCCATCCCAATTGCCGTTTTCGCAGCGGATTCTGAAGCCGTGTTATGATTAGCACCCGTCACATTCAAACGCGGCTGGATGATCAGCAGCACCTGCGTTTCGTCCCTCGATATCGACGTAATTTGCACGTTACACGGGGTCAATTCCCGACCAATTTCGACGTCATTGATAAACACAGGACTATGACTGTCGCGCACCCGTTGAAACGACTGCTCCAGTGGTGCGGCAAGCTTAACACAGTTCACGCAACGCGCCCCGCGCAAGGATTTGACGGAAGTGTTCAAAAACCCTTCGGCGGCCAGATTGGCGGCGGTAATTTCATTGTTTTCATTGATCAAAAAGGCCGGGTTTGGCAGCGCATTCCACAGTTGATCAAAATTCATGCCGCCACCTTTTGTACCGCAAGCGCGTCAGGCAGTAGGCGCAACACCTGTCCACAGTCCTTTTCGGTCAACACAGTTTTGCGCAACTCTGGCAAACAGCCAACCCCGTCCATGTACCACCCCAAATGTTTGCGCGCCACGCGGCTGCCAAGTTTGACGCCGTAAAACGCCAACATGTCCTCATAATGGGTGGCGACCAAATCGACCAAAGCCCCTGCGGTTGGGATGTCGGGTGCTGGTGTGCCAAACAGACCGCTCGCAACCTGCGCCAATTTCCAAGGCGCACCTTGTGCGCCACGCCCGATCATCACCCCGTCGGCCTTTGAGGCCCAGAGCGCAGCCTTAGCTGAGGTCGTATCGACGATATCGCCATTGGCAATCACCGGAATGTCCACAGCTGATTTAATCTTGGAAATAGCAGCCCAATCGGCATGGCCTTTGTAAAACTGACAGCGGGTGCGCCCATGGATGGTGATCATCTGAATGCCCGCAACCTCGGCCCGCCGCGCCAATTCCGGAGCGTTTAAACTGTCGTTATCCCAACCCAAACGGGTCTTTAGGGTGACCGGTACATCAACAGCTTGCACCACGGCCTCGATCAAAAGTAGCGCGTGATCCAGATCCCGCATCAAGGCCGATCCGGAATAACCGCTCACCACTTTTTTGGCAGGACAACCCATATTGATATCAATAATCCGCGCGCCATTGCCCGCGACCATGCGGGCGGCCTCGGCCATCGGGGTCGGTTCACGACCAGCCAGCTGGACAGCAGTGTTGACTTCGTGCAGTCCCAACTCTGCGCGTTCGCGCACGCCGGGTTTACCCTCAATCATGTCATGACTGGCCACCATTTCGCTGACCACCAACCCGGCGCCAAAACGCGACACCAATCGACGAAACGGTAAATCTGTAATTCCGGCCAAAGGGGCCAGGAAAACCGCGTGTTCCATCGTCGTGTCTGCCAATTTTATAGTCAAACGCCTAATCCTTGTGCATTTACAGCCTGATTAGCGCGCAAAGTTAAAAAATGCAATCAACATGACCCCGAACGCGGCCTCAAAATCTTTCAAAGATTTTGGAAAAAATTGTTGAACAATTTTTGTCCCGCCTTGCCAGCGGCAGTGCAAAATCCTAAACCGATGCCATGACAACAACCACTGCCATCATCGTCGCCGCTGGGCGTGGCCTTCGGGCCGGAGGGGAAATCCCCAAACAGTTCCAGCCCCTTAACGGGGTCACTGTCCTGGAACGCAGCGTCGCGGCCTTCGCCAACAACACTGACATCGACCAAATCATTCTGGTTGTGAACCCTGTTGACCATGATCTCTTGGACAAAATGGACTTGCGCAACGCAACCTTGGTTCATGGCGGTAACACCCGTGACGCATCGGTTTTGGCAGGGCTTGGCGCCGCCAACACAGAGAACGTATTGATCCACGATGGCGCCCGCCCGTTGGTGTCTGCTCGCATTATTTCGGATGTGGTCAACGCCTTGAACACCCATGCTGGCGCGGCCCCTGCCCTGACCGTCACCGATGCCCTGTGGCGCGGCAAAGACGGCCAAGTGACAGCCACGCATCCTCGAGAAGGCCTATTTCGCGCCCAAACGCCCCAAGGGTTTCACCGCAACGCCATTCTGGCCGCTCACGCCGCCCACGATGGAGGTGCAGCGGATGATGTCGAGATCGCTATCGCACATGGCTTGGACGTTGCGATCGTCACAGGTGACAGTCACAACATAAAAATCACCAACCCGGGCGATTTTGCCCGTGCTGAACACTTACTGGAGCGCGTCATGGATATACGACTGGGCAACGGGTACGATGTGCATCGGTATTGCGAGGGCGACCACGTTGTGCTCTGCGGTGTTTCCGTACCGCACAGCCACGGATTGGACGGTCATTCTGACGCTGATGTTGGGATGCATGCTGTCACGGACGCAATTTACGGCGCTTTGGCGATGGGCGACATCGGTCAGCATTTCCCGCCATCCGATCCACAATGGAAAGGTGCTGCCTCGCACATCTTTCTGGAGCACGCCGTTAAATTGGCCACGGATCACGGCTTCACCATTTCCAACGCCGATTGCACGCTGGTCTGCGAAATGCCCAAAATCGGTCCGCATTCCGTTGCGATGCGTCGTGAGATGGCGCGCATTATGGGTATGGAGATGGACCGTGTCAGCGTCAAGGCCACCACCTCTGAACGGCTGGGGTTTACCGGTCGCGGTGAAGGAATTGCCGCAATCGCCACTGTCACGTTGGTGAAACTATGAGCAAGCTAATCGCCACGTTTTTCTATGTCGGATTGCTGCGCCCGGCCCCTGGCACTTGGGGCTCGGCCGCCGCTATCCCAGTTGGCTATCTGATCCATGTTGCGGGTGGATTTCCCGCTCTGCTGGCCGCCACAATAGCGGTATTTTTCATCGGCTGGTGGGCAACTATGGTCGAAACCCGCGGCAAAGAAAACCACGACCCAAGCGAGATCGTCATTGACGAGGTCGCGGGCCAGTGGATTGCGCTGCTGCCGCTGTCGGGCGGGCTGTGGCACGCCGGAATGGACCCTTGGCTGTTCCCTTATCCAGGTTGGGTCGGGGCGTTTTTAATGTTTCGACTGTTCGACATCTGGAAACCGGGCCCCGTGGGCTGGGCCGACCGTAAATCGACGGCCTTTGGCGTGATGTTTGACGATGTGATCGCCGGCCTTATGGCGGCGATTGTCGTGACCGTTGCAGCCGTTATATCCCACGAACTGATAATGCAATGAGCCAAGCCGCCGACATCTTAAACGGCTGTCGCACAAAGAGCATCACGGTGGCCACCGCCGAGAGCTGTACCGGCGGCATGGTGGCAGCAGCCTTGACAGATGTGGCCGGTTCCTCGGACGTTTTCACTTGCGGGTTCGTGACCTACTCAAACGACGCCAAAATCGCGATGTTGGGCGTGTCTGCACAATCCCTTGACGCTTATGGCGCGGTGTCGGAACAAGTCGCCAAAGAGATGGCGCAGGGCGCGCTTGCAAACTCCGCAGCCAGCCTTGCTGTTTCCATCACCGGTATTGCCGGACCCGGCAGCGATGGACCAAAACCCGAAGGGCGGGTTTGTTTTGGTTTGGCCATGCAGGGCCAGGAAACACGCATCCAAACCGTCGAGTTCGGGGCCTTGGGCCGCGACAAAGTCCGCGCGGCCGCCCGCGATCATGCCCTGGCTATGTTGCTTCAAGCCTGTTCATAAATCGACCAAATTTTAGGCAGACCACCCCAAAAAGCGCACAGATAATGCACACAATCGCAACCCGGCGACCGTAGGCCCGCTTGCCCCTTTCTAAGGTGGCCAGATTGCCCCAATGCGCAGGGGGACAAATTGGGGGACCACAACATGAGCGCAGCAGACACCGCATGGATAATGACTTCAACGGCGCTTGTGCTGTTTATGACGCTACCGGGTTTGGCGCTGTTTTACGGCGGTCTGGTGCGGGCACGTAATGTGCTGAGCGTGTTCATGCAGTGTTTCTCGATTGCCGCTCTCATGAGCGTGTTGTGGATGCTTTTCGGCTACTCCATCGCCTTTGGCGAAGGCACGTCGGGCTACTGGGGCGGCATGGGTAAACTGGCCATGATGGGCGTCACGGCAGACACCCCGTCACACATTGCATCCAACCTACCTGAAATCGCCTTTTTCGCCTTTCAGATGACCTTTGCTGTCATCACCCCTGCCCTGATCGTCGGCGCCTATGTCGAACGCATCGGCTATGGCTTTGTACTGGTGTTCTCGGGCCTTTGGATGTTGCTGTGCTACGCCCCTGTGACCCATTGGATTTGGGGCGGCGGGTTCTTGGCCGATGGCGGCATATTCGGCGAAACCGGCGTCAAGGATTTCGCCGGTGGCATCGTGGTGCATGAAACCGCAGGGCTTGCCGCCCTGATGATCGCCTATTTCCTTGGCCCTCGCAAACACCGCACCACACCGCCCCATAATCCGGGCATGGTGATGATCGGTGCAGGCATGCTTTGGGTTGGCTGGTTCGGCTTTAATGGTGGCTCACAATTGGCAGCCGACGGCGGAGCCGCAATGGCAATCACAGTCACACATATTTCCGCAGCCGCGGCCTCGCTAACGTGGGCGCTGTGGGAAAAACTGAAATACGGCCGCGCCTCATTGGTGGGCATTGTCACAGGCACCATCGCGGGGCTGGCCTCGATCACACCGGCATCAGGTTTTGTCGGCCCGCTGGAGGCGCTGCTGATCGGCGCGATTGCGGGCATCCTTTGCCAAGAATTCGTCAACCTGATCCGCAACAAGGTTGGCATTGATGACACCTTGGATGTGTTCGCCGTGCATGGCGTTGGCGGCATCTTTGGCATCCTTATGATCGCGGTGTTTGGCGCTGGCACATGGGCGGCCCAACTGGGTGGTCTGGTTATTGTCGGTGCTTTCACCCTGATCGTGACCTTTGTGTTGATCAAACTGGTCAGCCTGATCACGCCAATGCGCGTATCTGCCGAAGTCGAGGCCAACGGTCTGGACATCGAGACCCACGGTGAACGGGCCTATGATCACGCCTCATAAACCTTAGCCGTACAGCACCTTTGCACGGTCTTCAAAGGCCTGCATGGTGCGCCGGATGGCCTCGTTAAACACCACGCCAATCAGCTTTTGCAAAATGGCGTTTTTGAACTCGAAGTCGACAAAGAAACTGACCTCGCATTGGCCATCGTCCTGATCGCGAAACCCCCAGTTGGAATGCAAAAACTTGAACGGGCCGTCCAGATACTCCATCTCGATGGTCTTGGCCGCAGGCGTCAGTTTCACACTTGAGCCAAACCGCTCGCGAAACACCTTGAACGAGATCACCAAATCCGCCTCGACCAGTTCATGGTCCGGCATGGTTTTGCGCGACCGAATGCGCGCCGCGGCGATCCACGGCAAAAACTTTGGGTATGACATCACATCCGCCGCCAGCGCATACATTTGCGCAGCCGTATAAGGCAGCACCTTTTTTTCCGACTGGGTTGGCATTTATATTGTTCCCTTATGACGCAATTGTGCATTAAGTATAATCAACAGGTTAATTCAAGGGATCTCCCATGCCAACGCGACCCTATGTCATAGATGAAATGATTTCCGCCAAATCCATTGCCGCCCGTATCGAGAACCTCGCCCGTGAAATTAGCGACACCTTTAAAGGCACTGACAAATTGGTTGTGGTGGGTCTGCTGCGTGGATCCTTCGTGTTTATCGCCGATCTGGTGCGTGAGTTGGATCTGCCAATCGAGGTCGATTTCCTAGAGGCTACATCCTATGGCGACAGCACTGAATCCAGCCGTGAAGTCAAAATTATGAAGGATTTACGCGGTAAAATCGGCGGCCGCGATGTGTTGCTGGTCGAAGACATTGTCGACACGGGATTCACCCTGAAACACGTCGTTGGCATGCTGAATGCCCGCAAACCGGCCCATATGAAAACCATCGCCTTGTTGAACAAACAATCACGCCGCGAAGTCGACGTCACTGCCGACTGGATCGGCTTTGAAATCCCCGATGAATTCGTGGTCGGCTATGGCATTGATTTCGCCCAACGCAACCGCAACCTGCCCTTCATCGGCAAGGTGCGTTTTACCGAAGAATGAACATTCGGCACCTCTTGCGGATGTCCAAATGGGCCCGCAAGCCCCCCAGCGACACCAAGGTGAAACTGGTGATTGGCATCATTGTGTTATGCTTGGTCCTGTTCGCCATTGAGCGTTGGATCGGCGTGCCTGACTGGATGCAAATGGAGCTGCCACGTCGCAACAAAATCACCCACTGACGGGGCGCTGAAAATCCGCTAGACTGTGCGAATGCACCTGTTTGCACGCAATCATTGGCGCGGCCTGTTGCCGACCCGACTGTCCTTGTTTTTGGTTTTGATCGGGCTTGGCATTGTGCTCCATGTCATGTTTGACCTGTTGCCAACCACGCTGCCGCCGGCCGCCGTGTACATGATCATTGCAGCGACGGGTTTGACCTTGGTTTGGCAAATCACCGGCACCCTGCGATCATGCGAGCGCAACCTAAAGGGCGGCGGCGATATGATCCTCTATTGGGGGTGTTACGCGGCCTCGATCGGCGCGGCGGTGGTGATGGTTATCAACGCGACCTCTTTGATTTCGGCCACCACAGGGGCCACGCCGGTTGCTACCCCTCCCAAGTTGGAATTACAGGTGCAGGGCGACACAATACTGATAGAAGGGTTCGTTGGGTTTCGGACCCACACAGCCTTGCTGGAATTGCTGCAAGAACCGCAAAACCCCTATACCACCCTGCGCATCAACAGCGACGGTGGTCGGATATACGCCGCGCGCGCGATTGCCAACGCCTTGATTTCACATGATATAAACACCGAAGTCACCGACCGCTGCGCCTCGGCTTGCACGTTGATTTTCTTGGCAGGACAGCAGCGGTATCTGCACAAGAATGGCAAAATCGGATTTCACCAATACCTGCAAACCAGCAGCATTCAGGTTCTAGATACGGCCAACGAGCAGGAAAAAGACCGCGCCTTTTTCAGGTCGCGTGGCGTGTCAGAAGGCTTCATTGCCGAAATGTTTCAGGCCGAACACAAAGACATCTGGTTCCCTGACCGCGCCACGTTAATGGCTGCCGGTATCATCACGGACTAGATACGCCAGCGCAGCACGCGGCCCTCGACCCTGCCCAAAACAAAGCTCAGCGTCACCCCAAGCACCGACAGTATCGTTACCCCCGCAAACAACCGCTCCAAATCATAGAGCGCACCGGCCTGCAGGATATAGGCCCCGATGCCGTATTCCGCGCCGATCATCTCGGCTGCCGTCAACAGGATGATGGCAATTGCCAGTGAAATCCGCAAACCTGACAGGATGCCGGGCATCGCGCCGGGCAACACAATCTTGCGGATGATGCTGATGCGGCTCAACCCGAAACTCTGGCCCATTTTGATCAAAGTGCGATCCACATTATCGACCGCGCCATAGGTTGCGACCACCGTGGGCGTGAAGGTGCCAAAGGCGATCAGTGCGTATTTCGACATCTCGTCAATGCCAAACCAGATCACAAACAGCGGCAGCAACGCGATTTTCGGGATCGGGAACAAAGCCGCCACCAAGGGCACCATTGCCGCCCGCATCATGCTGGACAATCCAATCGCCACGCCGACCAAAACCCCAACGCCCGCGCCAAAAAACGCACCGACAGTCAGGCGGCCCAGTGAGGGGCCAAGATGGGTCCACAACATGCCCGAAACAGCCAAATCCCACAGGGTGCGGATCACATCTGAGGGGCGCGGCAACGTCAGATTGGTGATCCACCCTGCCCGCGTGCCCCATTCGGCGATCAACAACAGCGCGATGAACACAAGCAGCCCAAGGCCGCGAATGCGTTTGGGGCGAAACCCGCCACCACGATAAGGAACCGGCTGGCTCATGTGATCAACTCCTGATCCGCCGCTTCGGCCTCGTCGCGCATCAGATGCCAAAGCTCTTGTTCGATTTTGGTCAGGGAAGCGTTTCCAGCCGCGCGATCTTCTAGGGGCATGTCAATGTCGATGATTTTTCGGATTTTACCGGGGCGGCGCGACAGCACCACAATCCGGTGGCCAAGCCGCACGGCCTCGGCCAGATTATGCGTGACATAAACGGCCGTAAAGGGCTGTAGCTGCCACAGGCCGACCAGATCATCCATCAACAATTCGCGGGTTTGCGCATCCAGCGCCGACAACGGCTCATCCATCAACCAAACCGCAGGGCGCACGGCCAAGGCCCGCGCAATGGCGACCCGTTGTTTCATGCCACCGGACAGGTTTTTGGGCAACGCATCGGCGAAATCCGCCAGTTTTGTGCGCTTTAGTACGTCCAGAACGATCCGATCCATTTCAGGCTTGCCTAACCCGTGGTCCTCAAGAACCAGTCGGACGTTGCCATCAACTGTGCGCCAAGGCAGCAGCGCAAAGTCTTGAAATACAAAGGTAAACGGGTTCAGGCTGTCAGCCGGTGGCTCGGACAATTGCAGCACTTGCCCCTCTGAGGGGCGCTCCAACCCGCCGACAAACCGCAGCAAAGTTGACTTGCCACAACCAGATGGCCCCACCACGCAAATAATACGCCCAGTGGGGATTTCCAGATTGATATCTGCAAGCACCTCGGTTGGCCCGTAGTGGTGCGTCAGGGCGTCAATTTTCAGATCCATCAGGTGCGTTGGGGGCCAGTTTCGGCCCCCTATCCGTTACATCATGGTTTTGACATAGCTGTCGTCAACCAGCGTTTCATAGGTCACGCTGTCTTTGACCATGCCTTCGGATTTGAACCAATCCAGCTGGTCCTTAACGGATGCGCCGTTCAAAGCGGCACCCGCGTTGATGCGCATCGCGCCGTTGCGAATGGACTTTTCGGCCTTTTCGATCGGCTTGTCGGCATAGACATATTTATGCACCAGATTGACCATATCCATCGCCGCGTCATCGCCTGCGGTTTTGTCAACCAAGGCCGCATTGAAATCATCCGCACCGCGCGCGAACGCCCGCAAGAAGGCTTCGGTTTTGGCCCGCTCATTGGCCGCGTTTGCCGCCGAAGTGAACACAGTTGTAACCTGATAATTTGGAATGTAATCAGATACTTTGCCGATGACTTGAACAGCACCGCCGCCCGCCAAGGCCTTGGCGATATGTGGTACAATCGACCAAGCATCAATCTGACCGGACTTCAGCGCGCCAATGATGGCACCGACCTTGTTCAGCGGTTTAAAATTCATGCTGGCCCCCTCGGCGGCCGCAATTTTTGCACCCATGTAATGGAACGAGGAGCCGGGCTGAGTCATGCCAAAGGATTTGCCATCCAGCTTGCTAGGGTCCGTCAATCCGGCCTCAAACGCCGCGTTGCTGGCCAAAATCAGCTGACCGTCAATACCAGGTTCCTCGGACAAGGCCCCGCCAATCACCTTAGCAGCGCCCTTTTCGGCCAGCGAAACCAAGCCACCGGAAATCGCCGTTACAGCGTAATCCGCGTCACCCGATGCAATCGCCACGGCCATAGGTTGGGCGGCTTGGAAGAATTCAAACTCGACGTCCAAACCTTCTTCGGCGAAATAACCACGCTCAAGGGCAACAAAGCTGGCCGCATGGCTGGTAAAGCGCAGCGCACCGACCTTGAGTTTGGTATTGGCAAATGCGGGGCCGGCCATCATCGGCACAGAGGCCGCAGCCCCCATCAGCGCAAGCGATTGGCGTCTGGTGAAATTGGTCATTGTCTTTCTCCCTTAGATGTTGAATTCATTTAGAAATATGTAATTTATGCTTGTCCGTGTTTGGTCAAACGAGCATCGCGCAGCTGCGCGAAATCATCGCCCGCATGATAGCTGGAGCGCGTCAATGGCGTGGCCGACACCATCAAAAAGCCTTTGCCATAGGCGGCTTTTTCATAGGATTTGAACTCTTCCGGCGTCACAAATCGCTCAACAGCATGATGTTTAGGCGTTGGCTGTAAATACTGCCCAATGGTCAGGAAATCTACATCCGCCGCCCGCATATCGTCCATGACTTGGCGCACCGCCAATTCGTTTTCGCCCAGACCCACCATAATGCCGGATTTGGTGAACATGGTCGGATCCAGCTCTTTCACCCGTTGTAACAGACGCAGGGAATGGAAATACCGCGCCCCTGCCCGCACTTCCGGGTACAGCCCCGGTACAGTTTCCAGATTGTGGTTGAACACATCGGGCTTGGCCTTGACCACGATTTCCAGCACCTCGGGCGCGCATTTCAGGAAATCTGGCGTCAGAATTTCGATTGTGGTGTCAGGGGCTTGGCGTCGAATGGCGCGGATGGTTTGGGCGAAATGCTCGGCCCCGCCATCTTCGACATCATCGCGGTCCACGGAGGTGATCACCACATGGTTCAACCCCAGTTTTTTTACCGCATCGGCAACACGGCCTGGTTCAAACACATCCAATGCCTCAGGCGGCTTGCCGGTGGCAATGTTGCAAAAACTACAAGCCCGTGTGCAAACTTCGCCCATGATCATCATGGTCGCGTGGCCCTGATTCCAACATTCCCCAACATTGGGACAGCCCGCTTCTTCGCAAACCGTTACCAAGCCATGCTCGCGCATGATCTTGTGCGTGTCGGCATAACCAGCGCCGCCGGGGGCGCGTACCCTGATCCAATCGGGCTTTTTCGGCTGGGCATTGTCCGGTTTACGGGCCTTTTCAGGATGACGCTGTTCTGGGATTTTGAGGTCTCGCATCAGATATTCCCCTAATTTCGTAGTAACGTACCCGTTAAACACGCAGCTACCAATGCGGCGTGCAGGACGACGTATATTTACATGACTAGTAACAAATAAACGAGGGAATTCAACCAATGAAAAAAATGATCGCAGAGGGCTTCGGTACCTTTATTCTAGTGTTTTTCGGCTGTGGATCAGCCGTCTTAATGGGTGAGCACATCGGTATGATGGGCATTTCACTGGCTTTCGGCCTGTCAATCGTTGCTGCGGCCTATTCAATCGGGGCTATTTCGGGCGCACATTTGAACCCAGCTGTGTCCTTGGGCATGGTCGCCGCGGGGCGTATGTCGTCGGCTGATTTTGTGCAATATGCCATCGCGCAAATCATCGGTGCAATTGTTGCAGCACTGATCATCATGCTGATCGCCACAGGCAAGGCGGACTATACCGTCGCCGCCAACGGGCTGGGTCAAAACGGCTTTGGTGCCGGGTATTTGGGCGAATACAGCCTGACGGCCGCGCTGATTTTTGAACTGGTGGCAACATTTGTTTTTGTCACCGTCATTTTGGGCGCGACCCAAGATGGCGCACCGGCTGCTATGGCTGGTCTGGCGATTGGCCTGACATTGGCCGCGATCCACCTTGTCGGGATCAACGTCACGGGTGTTTCCGTGAATCCGGCCCGCTCAATCGGCCCAGCCCTGTTCGCAGGCGGCAAAGCAATGGCTGATCTCTGGGTGTTCATCGCAGCACCACTGGTTGGCGGCGCGCTTGCGGGCATCGTGTTCAAGGCCGGCCTGACACGCGCCAGCTGATTCACAACACCAACGATCGAACAATTTTAGGGGGCCGTTTTTTCGTGAAACGGCCCTTTTCCTATTTGAACCCAGTTTAGAATTAGTCTAAGAAGCAAGTGGCCAAAATATCAGCTACAAACGCTCAACAAAAATCAAAGGAACATGATTATGAAAGCTGGCGTAACCCTCCCTCAAGTGACATTCCACACCCGCGTGCGCGACGAAAGCATCGGCGGTGACAACCCATTCAAATGGGAAGACAAAACAACGGACGACTATTTCAAAGGCAAACGCGTCGTTTTGTTCGCGCTGCCAGGTGCCTTTACGCCGACATGTTCCACCTATCAGCTTCCCGGTTATGAAGACGGCTTTGCCGATTTCCAAGCCCAAGGCATTGATGAAATCTATTGCCTGGCCGTAAACGACACCTTTGTGATGAACAAATGGGCTCAGGGCCAAAACATCAAAAACGTCAAAGTTATCCCTGATGGCGCAGGTGAGTTCACCCGTTTGATGGGCATGTTGGTTGATAAATCCAACATCGGATTTGGGCCGCGTTCATGGCGTTATGCCGCCGTGATCAAGGATGGCGTTGTTGAGGCATGGTTCGAAGAGCCAGGCCGCCAGGACAACCACGGTGATGACCCTTACGGCGAATCCTCACCGGAAACTGTTCTGAAGTATCTGACAAAAGGCTAACGCCTGCTATTTTTTAAAGAAGCCCCGATCATCTGTCGGGGCTTCTTTTTTGATCTCAACCGATCTTAGCCAATCATTGGCCCGTGCGGCCCGTAAGTTTCATCGTAATGCGCTTTTAGACGTTGCAATGCGATCCGCAGCACGATTTTTCCCGACCGTGCTGACCACCCCATGCGCCGCTCGGCGGTTTCCATGCCTTCCAGATAGCAGCAGCAGCGCAGCACCACGTCCCCCAGACCCGGCCCCAAATCCTTGAGCGCCACAGACACCCGTTCACGCGCGCCAGATGGTCCGTCACCAATCCCGCTGTCATTGGCAAAACCACCCCGTGCGCCGCCTGTCAGGAACCGCTCCCAGTTTTGCGCAACCCGTGGGCCCATTTGCGCCAACTCGAAATCTTCGCGCAGCCGTTCGCCCGCAGCCACCAACCCGTCCGCCAAAAACCGCTCTCCGTTTTTGTCTTTGCGCCGCGCCAAGGCCGCCAGCGGTGATTCCGCCACATTGTAGCGCACGGCCCGTCGCGATCCGCCTTCCGAGACGGTTTTCTCGCCCCAAACACGGTGCTGATCACCAAATGGCGCCTGTGCTTCGGCGAATCCGGTGTTGCTGTCTTCTGCGTCCGCCAACAAACGTTTCAGCGCCGCGCGCCCGGCTGTCGTGATGCCATAGCGCGCGATGCGCCCCGCTTTGACACAATTGATCCAGTCTTTCAGCGCCATGGCTTGGGCCACATGGCGGTCCACCACGGCGGTGCGGGTGGTTTCACCGCTGGGCAGGTCGCGCACCACCACGGCTTTCTCCATTTCAGGGGCGATCGCCAACACCGCCCCCGTTTCGCAAAGGCGGCGCAAAATGCGACGCCCCTCGCGGTTAAGGCTGGCATCATCGGTTTTCAGTTCGGTATGGCGGATTGGTGCGCTCATTACAGGCGTCTCCTTGGTTGTATTGTTAGTTTTCGACGGGAAATGTTGGTGCCCAAGCTCGCGTAAGGCCTCATCAACCAGCGGGTCGTCCCGCAGGTTTTCATAACGCCGGATTTGGCGCAGAACAGTTGAGGCATGGCAGCCCGCATTCCGCGCCACGGCGCGAATTGATATGCCTTGTTGGGTGTGTTGCAGATAGCGTTGTGCCGCCTTAGGTACCCAGTTTGGGATTTCATATGTACCGCAATATTGCGCTTGCCCCCCCATTAATGATCTCCTTCACGTTGTGCAATTTTCTACGTGTTAGCTTTGGTCACGAGTGTTACGCGATGGTTAACGAACGCAACGATCCCTAGCATTATCCTTAAAAAATAAACCTTTCTGAAACCTGCGTTCGGGCTTTGGCAACAATGCGCAACACACGTTTAGATTGTGCAATTATATGGTTAACTTTCCCAAGGAGCTGTATTCAATGACTGACCTGATGAGCCTGCTAAAAACACTGCACCGTCCACGCCTATTAATTCGTGCCGCCCGCTTTGGCATGGTCGACTACAGTCGCAAACGTGACCTACAAAGATTGATCAGATCAACATCCATGCCCTCCCCCGCACAGGCGGTGGCAAAACTGATGTCGGAGGAAACCGTTTTGGAGGACAAACGCACAACGGGCGACGCCAGTTATAGCATCGCCCGTCACGTCTCGATCCTGATCGCCTTGATGGGCGAAGTGCGCCTTATGCAGGCCCGCACCAAACCCTCGTAAGGCGTGGTTTTAGACCATAGCATCCGGCATCGAGGCCTTTTTGGCCTCGATGTAGTCTTTCAATTTGCCAGCAATCACAGGGTCAAGCGGCGGTTGTTGGTAATCATTCAACAGTTTGGTAACGCGAATTTTGGCCAGCGTCTGGGTGTCGCGCGCGCCTTCTTCGTCCCATGTTTCAAACGGTTTATAGTCAAACAACTCCGTGCGCCAAAACGCATCCTTGAAATTGGCTTGCGTATGCTCGCATCCCAAAAAGTGTCCACCAGGCCCGACTTCACGAATGGCCCCCATTGCCTGGGCATTCTCGTCTGTGGAAACACCCGCCGCCAGACGGTGCAAAACTCCCAGTTGATCCGCGTCCATCACGAACTTCTCAAAACTGGCAACCAAGCCCCCTTCAAGCCAACCGCAAGCGTGCAGCATAAAGTTAACGCCGCCCAAAAGTGCCGCGTTATGCGTATGCGCGGTTTCATAGGCTGCCTGCGCATCCGGCAGTTTTGAGCCGCAAAGCCCGCCACCAGATCTGTAGGGAAGGTTAAGACGACGGGCCAACTGCCCTGCCCCGTTAAGGATTTGTGTAGCTTCTGGCGTGCCAAAAGTCGGCGCGCCCGAATTCATGTCGATCGAAGTCACGAAACAGCCAAAGATCACCGGGGCACCGGGGCGGATCAACTGATTATAAGCGATACCGGCCAGAACCTCGGCCAAGACCTGCGTCAACGTCCCCATCACCGAAACCGGTGACATTGCACCACCAACGATAAAGGGTGAAACGATGCAGGCTTGATTATTACGCGCGTAAATTTCCATCGCACCCATCATGATGGAATCAAAGGTCAGCGGTGAATTCACATTGATGAGAGAGGTCATCACGGTGTTCTCCTGCACGAACTCCTGACCAAACAGGATTTCGCACATCTCAACCGAATCTTGTGCCCTAGAGGGTTCCGTCACCGCCCCCATAAACGGCTTATCGGAATAGACCATATGCGCATGCAGCATATCCAAATGCCGCTTGTTCACGGGCACATCCGTCGGCTCACAAACCGTGCCGCCCGAATGATGCAGATATTTCGACATGTAACCAAGTTTCACAAATTTATGAAAATCATCCATCGTGGCATAGCGCCGACCGCCATCAGCATCACGCACAAAGGGCGGGCCATAAACCGGTGCCAGAACCAAAGTGTCGCCGCCAATTTCGACGTTGCGCTCTGGATTGCGCGCATGTTGGATAAACTTGGCAGGCGCGGTTTCACATAGTTTGCGCGCCAATCCGCGTGGGATAAACACCCGCTCCCCTTCAACTTTTGCACCAGCTTTGCGCCAAATCTCCAACGCCTCGGGATTGTCGACGAAATTGACACCGACCTCCTCCAAAACGGTTTCGGCATTGCGCTCGATGATTTCAAGCGCGGCGTCATCCAACATCTCAAAGTTTGGAATTTTGCGTTCGATATATTTTTCAGACTCAACGTTCACAGCCGTGCGTTCCGCCCGTCGTGCCGCCCCCCCACCACCGCGTGTACGCCGTGTTGCCCGCTCATTTGTCATCAGTCAATTCCCCGAAAATTTGCACGTTTGATTAGCTGTCTTGACCAACCTATGCCAAAGCGCAACGGTTTTGGAGGCAAAATCCGGCCATTCAGGGGGGAAAGCGACATGCGCCCACTTGATAAACCCGCCCGTGCAGCCTATTGCCAGATCATGACAGATATACAGCATGACCGCCTTCTCATCATCGACTTTGGCTCCCAAGTAACGCAGCTTATTGCGCGTCGCTTGCGCGAATTAAACGTCTATTGCGAAATCCACCCGTTCAACAAAGTAGATGACAGTTTTCTGGCCGATTTTGCGCCAAAAGCTGTCATTCTTTCCGGCGGTCCATCCAGCGTCATAGATGATGGATCACCGCGTCCACCCGCCAGCCTGTTTGAGGCTGGTGTCCCGGTTTTGGGCATCTGCTACGGCCAACAGGTCATGATGCATATGCTTGGTGGCTTGGTCGAACGCGGGCATGGCACCGCCGAATATGGCCGCGCATTTGTGACCCCGACGACGGATCACATGTCGATTCTGGATGGCTGGTTCGATGATGATCAAGACCGCGAACAGGTCTGGATGAGCCACGGCGACCATGTCGCCAAAATCGCCCCCGGCTTTGAAGTTTACGGCACATCCCCGAACGCACCTTTTGCCATTACGGCCGATATCGCGCGTAATTTTTATGCCGTTCAGTTCCATCCAGAAGTGCATCACACCCCGAACGGTGCGAAGTTTTACGAAAATTTTGTTAAATTGGCCGGATTTACGGGTGATTGGACGATGGGCGCTTATCGCGAAGAAGCGATCCGCAAAATCCGCGAGCAGGTTGGTGATTCCAAGGTGATCTGCGGGTTGTCAGGTGGCGTTGATTCCTCGGTGGCGGCTGTGCTGATCCATGAAGCTATCGGCGATCAGTTGACTTGCGTTTTCGTTGACCACGGCTTGCTGCGTCAAAACGAGGCCGAAGAAGTCGTCGAAATGTTCCGTGATCATTACAACATGCCGCTGATCCATGCCGATGAGCGCGAACTGTTTTTGGGCGAGTTGGACGGCCAGTCCGATCCTGAAACCAAGCGCAAAATCATTGGCAAACTGTTCATCGATGTGTTCCAAAAACACGCAGGCGAAGTCGGCGGGGCCAAGTTTTTGGCCCAAGGCACCCTGTATCCCGACGTGATTGAGAGCGTTTCGTTTTCTGGCGGCCCCTCGGTGACGATCAAAAGCCACCACAATGTTGGCGGCCTACCCGAAAAGATGGGCATGAAGCTGGTCGAACCACTGCGCGAATTGTTCAAGGACGAAGTCCGCGCCCTGGGCCATGAATTGGGCCTGCCCGCGTCCTTTATCGGTCGCCACCCGTTTCCAGGACCGGGTCTGGCCATCCGCTGCCCAGGTGAAATCACCTTGGAAAAACTGGAGATCCTGCGCAAGGCCGACGCGGTCTACATTGATCAAATCCGCAAACACAATCTCTATGACGAAATCTGGCAAGCCTTCGTCGCGATCTTACCTGTGCGCACCGTGGGTGTGATGGGCGACGGGCGCACCTATGATTTTGCCTGCGCGTTGCGGGCGGTGACCTCGGTGGATGGCATGACAGCCGATTACTATCCGTTCAGCCATGAGTTTCTTGGCGAAACGGCAACCCGTATCATCAACGAAGTTGAAGGTATCAACCGCGTCACATACGACATCACCAGCAAACCACCCGGCACCATCGAGTGGGAGTAAATGAAAACACCCTGTCCAAATCTCAGGCCAGGGTGTCATCATCGTTCACGGTCATCGGCGTCCCCGCCTGTACCGCAACACAACTCTCGCAGATAATGGTTACTGATTGATTAATCATTGTTCCCTCAATATCCTCGCCGAAGGCATATTTACTTTTTTGGACCACCAATAGATTTTATGCGCTCCGCGCGGGGGATATTTAGGGAACAATGATGCGATGAGCCAAAAGCAAATCAGGTTAACTGGCCATATTGATGTGCCAGCGCATCGTTTGGACGCCGTGACGGCTGCCCTGCCCGAACATATTCGCTTAACGCGGCTTGAGCCGGGTTGTGTCAGCTTTGAGGTGAACCCAGATCCACAGCAAAAAGGCCGCTTTACCGTGGTGGAACTGTTTGCCAGCCGCACCGATTTTGATCAACATCAAATCCGCACCAAAGCCAGCGACTGGGCACGCGTCACAGATGGCATTTCGCGCAGCTATAGCATTGTCGAGGTCATTTAGTGCCCGCCA
>JGI24023J19991_10001127_pt1 | contig 20866 bp, 20 predicted proteins | sample Cruoilmetagenom1_FD_19991 | JGI IMG/M metagenome (IMG submission 19991) | reverse complement strand
CCAGGGTTCCATGGGAAACGAATTTTCAAATATCGATAGCTGGGGAATCATCAATACGTTTTATTCACGCATTTTCGGTATCTATAACATCTGCGTCAACCGGGTGGGGGAAGAGTTTTGGAGCGAGAAAAGATCCGTTCTTGCAGCCGAGACCGCAAAAATGCCTTCATCTGAGGTGATCACCGCGTCCCTCCAGGGAGAGACGTTTCACTTCTGGGGAGGAAGCGAAATTGTCAATCCGTTTGGTCAACAGATCGCAAAAGCAGCCCTTCATGAGCCGGATGAAATTCATGGGGAGATTTCCAGGAATATGCTTCGGCAAAAGAAGATCCTGCTGCCGTACTTAAGAGATGATGATCCCTATTTCACCCATCGAGAACTTCAACGCATCCTGTTTGACAAAGGGGGTAATGACCCTGATTCTTAATTGGAATCCGGCGCTGAGAAAAGCATAAACCCATCATATAGAAATTTCTACCGCTCCAGATAGATAAAAAACTCGCGGTTGCCCTTGGGTCCCAATATGGGCGACGGAACCGTTCCCCGAACCGACCAACCCGACTTTTGGCAGAACGTCGTCACGTCCAAAACAACCGATTCGTGAAGAGCGGGATCGCGCACCACACCCCCTTTTCCGATCTTCCCTTTGCCCACTTCAAACTGGGGTTTGATCAAGGCCATTATGAAGGCGTGATCCGTCAGGAGGCGGGATACGGCCGGGATAACCAATTTGAGGGAAATAAAGGAGACATCTATGACTGCTCCCTGCGCAAGGATTCCAAGGTCATCCGGCGTTAAATAGCGAATATTGGTTTTTTCCATCACCGTCACGCGGAGATCCTGGCGAAGCTTCCAGGCAAACTGGCCATAACCCACATCAATGGCGATAATTCTTTCGGCGCCCCGTTGAAGCAGAGAATCGGTGAACCCACCCGTGGAGGCCCCCACATCCAGCAGAACGAGAGATTGAACGTTTAGCGAAAAGTGCTTGATGGCCCCCTCAAGCTTTATACCGCCTCTGCTGACAAAAGGAGGGTAGGGTTCCTTCAAGCGAAGGGCTGCGGATTCAGGAAACAGGTGACCGGCTTTATCTATATTGGCGTCGCCCACGTAAACAAGGCCCGCCATGATCATCGCCTTGGCCCTTTCACGACTTTCGGCCAGACCTCTTTGAACCAATAATTTATCCAGTCTTATTTTTTTTGTTGGCAGAAACCTCTGGCCTCCTTAATAATGCCTTCCGCATCAAGACCCAGATTCTTGCGGAGCAGGCCCGCCGGGCCCTGTTCTACGAACAGATCCGGAAGCCCCATCCGTTTAACGAGGATGTCCCGGCCCCCCAAGTCATTTAAAAGCTCCAGGACACCGCCGCCGAGGCCACCCATTCGTACGTTTTCCTCCACTACCAGAAGCCGACCTGAAGGGGCCGCGATAGCAGCGATTTTTTTGTCCAGTGGTTTTGCAAATCGGCAATTCAGGACTCCGGCTGAGATCCCTTCCTCTTCAAGGATGCGGGCCGCTTCAAGGGCTGGATACACCATGCTGCCAAGTGCCAGCACCTGAAGATCTTTCCCTTCCTTCAGGATTTCAACTTCCCCCATGGGAAGCTGCCGGTATTCATTGTCCAACGGTACGCCAAGACCACTGCCCCGTGGATAGCGGATGGCCACGGGTCCATCATGTTTGAGCGCCGTAAAAAACATATGCCGCAGCTCGTTTTCATCTTTTGGCGCCATAATGGTCATATTGGGCAGGCTTCGCAGATAGGACACGTCAAACTGCCCATGATGGGTCGGGCCGTCTTCACCCACGACGCCGCCCCGATCCAAAGCGAAAACCACCGGCAGATTAGGGAGACACACGTCATGGACGATCTGGTCAAACGCCCTCTGAAGGAACGTGGAGTAAATGGCCACCACGGGACGGAACCCTTCCGTTGCCAGGCCCGCGGCAAATGTCACGGCATGTTGCTCCGCGATTCCCACATCCATAAACCTTTTTGGAAACTCTTTTGAAAACGCCGTCAAACCGGTCCCCTCGGGCATGGCCGCGGTAATGGCAAACAATCGATCGTTTTTGGATGCCAGATCTATCATGGTCCTGCCGAAAACACGGGTGTAAGAGGGAACGGATTTTGTGGGTTTTTTTATGGGAGGAGCCCCGGTTTGAACATCAAAAGCTCCCACCCCGTGAAAATGGGCCGGATCCTTTTCGGCAAATTCATACCCTTTGCCTTTTTGGGTGAGTACGTGAATCAAAATGGGTCCTTCCAGATTGCCCGTATTGCCGAAGGTCTCAATCAAGCGGTCAAGACGATGTCCTTGAATGGGGCCTACATATTTGAACTTAAAGGCCTCAAACATCATCCCCGGTGTAAAAAAGGCGAGAAAGGAATCCTCGCTCTTGCGGGCAAAATTAAGAATATTTTCCCCCACCCCGGGCAAGGATTTTATGAAATTCTCGAGATCCTTTTTGAAATTTACAAATCGCTTGCCGGTCATCTTACGACTCAGAAACGATGAGAATGCCCCCACGTTGGGCGCGATGGACATGGCATTGTCGTTGAGCACAACAATCAAGTCTTTTCCCGTATGGCTGGCCTGGTTAAGCCCTTCAAAGGCCATTCCTCCGGTCATGGAACCGTCGCCAATCACCGAAATGACTTTCCGTTTCTCTCCTTTTAGGCATTTTGCCGTGGAAATGCCCAGACCCGCGGAAATGGAGGTGCTGCTGTGCCCGGTGTCAAAGGCGTCGTAAGGGCTTTCCGCCCGCTTTGGAAACCCGCTGATGCCGCCGTAAGTTCTCAGGGTATGGAATTGGTTTCGCCGCCCGGTGAGCAATTTATGGGCATAGGCCTGGTGCCCCACATCCCAAATAATTTTATCTTTGGGGGTGTCAAAAACATAGTGCAAGGCGATAGCCAGCTCTACCGTTCCAAGACTGGGCGCCAGGTGCCCCCCTGTTTTTGACGTTGTCTCGATAATTTTCCAGCGGATTTCCTTTGCCAAATCCTGTAGTTGATCCAAGGAAAAATCTTTTATGTCCGCGGGGCTTTCAATCGTGCTTAACAAATTCGATTTTCCGGGTCCGCTTTCGATCATTTTTTTCTCTCGATGATATAATAAGCAATTTGTCGAAGGGGCTCTGCTTTTTCCCCAAACGCATTCAGATCCTGGACAGCCCCTTGGACCAATGCGCTTTGGATTTTCTTGGATTCACCCAAGCCCAAAACCGACGGATAGGTGTTTTTTCCCTTTTCTTCGTCTGCCCCCGCCATTTTCCCCATGGTTTCGCTGTCTCCTTCAACATCTAAAATGTCATCGGAGATCTGAAATGCCAAACCAATTTTTTCACCATAGGATAAAACAGACCGGACTTGAGATTCCGGGGCACCCGTAACAATGGCGCCGGAAGCCACCGAAGCCTTAATCAGAGCACCTGTTTTATGGGTGTGAAGAAATTTCACCGTTTCAAGATCCGCTTTTTTCCCCTCCCACTGCATATCCACGACTTGTCCGCCGACCATTCCACCATACCCGGCAGCCCCGGAAATCATCCGGATCGCCTCAAGCAGCCGGTCGGGTGTTATTCCTCCCGTGGCATAGGACGAGGTCATGAGAGTAAATGCTTCAGTCAAAAGACCGTCCCCTGCCAAAAGGGCGATCGCATCCCCAAATACTTTGTGATTGGTTGGTTTTCCGCGCCTGAGATCATCATCATCCATCAAAGGCAGATCATCATGAATCAGGGAATAGGTATGGATCAATTCCAAGGCACAGGCCACGGGAAGTACATGTTGACCTTCTCCGCCCACCGCTTCGGCACCGGCCATGCAGAGGATCGGCCGCAGCCTCTTTCCACCTGCAAAAAGGCTGTATCTCATGGCCTCAATCAAGTCTGCCGTGAGACCATCCGCCTTGGGAACATATTCATCAAGAGCGCTGTCCACCTGGGTCCGCTTTTCCAGCAGGTAAGCCTTTAAATCAAAGTTCACGGGTTTCACCATCATTTTCTCTGCCCGGTCTGAAAGGTGTTTCTTTGTATTTTCCGCCACTTCCCTGAACAAGTAACGAAACCTTTTTTTCCGCTGTTTCAAGTTCGTTGGAACAATAACCGGCCAATTGCATGCCNTCCTCAAACACTTCNAAAGATTTTCCCAGGGGCATTTCGCCCCCTTCAAGGCTCTGCACGATCTCCTCCAATCGCTTTATTGCCGCTTCAAAGTTCTTCTCCGTCATTTTTCCTCCGAAATTTGAGCCCGATTAAACCCNTACAACACTATAACGATGGAGCAAGACTGTCAAATCAATTTGTATTTTGATCATTAATAAGCGCTTGAAATNTATTATCAGAAATGCTANAATATNGTTTAGATTGTTCTTGATTATCTAATGCTTTTGGTTAACAATCAGTGCCATTGTGGTTCATGGGTTGCTTGGGGTTTTTTTGATTTTTCTGTTTTAAACTACAAANCAGGGAGGTAAAGAGTGTATGGAAAATAAATTCGTCATCGGCTTAATGGCTATTGTCTTTGTCTGTTCCCTTTTCTTTATGACGTCTTGTGCGAAAAAGCAGGTAGGTGCCGGCGGTGTAAATCCGCCCGATGAAACCGAAGAGGTTACCGTTATTAAAGAAGAATCGAAAGTCGTAGTGGTTGAGAGCGTTGAAGCGGAAAAAGCCGCAGCCAGGCGGGCCGCTTTGATGGCAGATTTTGAAAACCTCAATATCTACTTTGACTATGACAGAAGCAATCTGAAACCTGACGCTCAGCAGGTTTTGAGAGAAAAAGCCGGCTTTCTGCGTGCGAATCCATCTTACTCGGTCCTTATTGCCGGAAACTGCGACGACAGGGGTACTGAAGAATACAACCTGGCTCTGGGTGAAAGGCGGGCCATGAGTGCCAAAAAGTTTCTCATTGCTCTGGGAATTTCTCCGGACCGCTTGAAAACCATCAGCTACGGTGAGCTGAGGCCAGCGGATCCTGCCGACAATCCCGTTGCATGGGCCTTGAACAGAAGGGACTCTTTCAAGCTGTTTCAGTAACCCCTTGTTCGGCGAAATCATCTGAACTGACGTCGCCAGACAAAACATTACTTCATAATGTTTTCCGGTGTTGCACCACCGGGGCTCAGCATCAACCTGTAGGGGCACGGTGCATCGTGCCCCTACTATTGGAGCGAAAAATGGGAATTTATGCTTTAGTCAAACCCATCGGGGTCACACTGGTTTTCTTTTCTCTCCTTATTTTCTCCGCATGCGCCACCGACGATAAGCTTCTGTCTCTCAGCAAAAGAATCGATGCCGTTGAAACAAAAACCGATAAAGCGCTGGTTTCAAACAGTGAGCGCATGGCCACAAACAGCGCCGAAATGGATCGCCTGAAAGAGGAAATGCGATTCCTAAATGGCCGTCTGGACGAAAACAGCCATCTGCTCAAACGGTCCGTCGAAAAGGATACGACGGAGGGAAACACCCTGAGTGAGAGAATGGTTCGGTTGGAGTTGCGTGTAGACCGGATTTCTTCCTATCTGGGTCTCGAACCCATGATCCCGCCCACTGAAAAAAATACCTCAACAACACCCGTGGCGGCCCCTCAGGTCCGGAACCCCGTAAAACCGCCCGTACAACCAACGCCCGAGGTAAAAATCCCCTTAGATCAAAAACTCTATGACGCTAATCTGGATCTTTATCGCAAAGAAAAGTACGGGGAGGCCATTGCCGGTTTCAAAAACTTCCTCAGAAAGTATCCAAAATCCAAATTGGCCGACAATGCCGCTTTCTGGATCGGAGAGTCATACATGGCCTTAAAGCAGTATGAACAAGCCATTTTAGCTTTTCAGAAAGTGATGAAAAAATACCCGAGAGGAAACAAGGTCCCCAACGCGCTTCTCAGGCAGGCGCTGGCATTCTACGAGCTCAAAGACAAGACCAGCGCTAAATTGCTNCTCAAAAAGCTCATTAAGAAATACCCCAAATCCAACGAAGCAAAAATTGCCGGAAATAAGCTGAAGACNATGAAATAAGACCGGAGGACAGAAGGCAGACGACAGCCCTCCGTCATCTGTCGTCTGTCGTCTGCTGTTTTTCGACCATAACGTCATTAAATGCCGACATCATATCTTTTCGGCTGATAACCCCCAGGAGTTTTTCAGGATCATCACGGTCCACCACCGGAAGCACGGCAAAATCACCGGACGTAATTTTGGCCAGGGCTGACAGGAGGGTTTCGTCCCGGGTGACCGTAACCACATCGCGGGTTGCCATATGCCCGGCGGTAATGGAACGTTTACCTTTTTCCAGCGCTTTTTTACAGTCGGAAATGGACAGAATACCCTTAAGTCTCTCCTCGTCATCCACCACGGGAAAACTGCTGAAATGGCTTTCATAAATCAGTTTTTTAAGTCCTTCCAGATCCACGGTGATATTTACCGGTTCCACAGTGGGGGTCATTGCATCGCCAACGAGAACCCCCCCGAAACGGCTCATTTCGCTGTCTGAAGCCGGAGGCGCGTTGCTTCTCCGGCCATCAACGGTGCCGGCCTTCATTTCCTCCACCCGGTTGTTGTAATACTCGATCAGGTCCCTGCGATCGAGCATGCCAATCAGAACCGCGTGGTCCTCATCCCGTACCACCGGCACCCGCTGCAGATTACGGATCGTGCATTTTTTCATAACGGCGTTTAAATCTTCNGATGGGGTCGTATAGATGATATCGGGATTGGCCACATCCTTCATCCGCACCANGTCACCGATCTCCTGATCGAAGATGACGCCGCGNATNTCGTTGATGGAAAANATCCCCATGAGCTTGTTTTCCTTGTCCACCACNGGATAATAGTGCTGGTGGCTTGAGCTGAAAATTTTTCTNAACCGCTGNAGGGTCATATCCTGTNGGATCAATTGGACTTTCCTGAACTTTCCGGTCAGCTCCTTGACACGAATGGCTTCAAGGATGTCCACAAAGAAATCCCCCCGGTGGGCATTGGAATCAATTTTGCTTTTGACCTGTTTGTCATAAATAGTCCACTTCTGTGAAATCAGATAGGCCAGTGAACACACGAGAAGGCCCGGGAGGAGCAGATGATAGGAATTGGTCATCTCACTAACAAATATGATCGTAGAAATGGGCGTATTGGAAACCCCTGCAAAAAAGCCGGCCATGCCCACCACCACAAAGGCCCCCGGCTGTGTGACCACATTGGGCATGATATCATGAAAAATTCTTCCCACAGCGCCGCCCAGTGCGCCGCCAATCACGATCGAAGGACCGAAGACGCCACCGCTTCCGCCTGAACCGATGGAAAAAGAGGTGGTCATTATTTTTCCAAAGGCCAGCGCCAGAAGCACCAGGGTGGGAAATTCATTATCCAGCGCCATTTGCGCAAAGCCGTAACCGAACGACAGGGTTTCCGGCAGAAAGAAACCGATGGCCCCCGTCAGCAAACCCCCGATGGCCGGCTTGATGTGATTGGGCAAGTTAATCTTTTTGAAAACCCCCTGAACCCCATAAAAGGATTTGACATACAGGAATCCCCCCGCAGCCAGAACCAACGCCAGGATTGTGTAGGGACCGAGCTCCAGGGGATTCCGGAAAACAAAAGGTTGAGTTTCAAAGAGCGACCCCCATCCAAAAACCAGACAGAACACACAATAAGCCACCACCGATGAGATGCCGGCGGGAATAATCACCTCGGATTCAAATTCGGGGTCCCGGTAAAGAACCTCGGCGGCAAACAGTGCCCCTGCCAGTGGCGCTCTGAAAATACTTCCCACACCGGCCCCCATACCGGCTGCCAGCATAATACGGCGTTCCCGGTCTGAGAGTTTCAGTTTTGTAGCAAGAAATGACCCAAAGCCGGCGCCGATCTGAGCAATGGGCCCCTCACGGCCACCCGACCCTCCCGAGGTCAATGTAATGGCGGAAGCAAAGGTTTTGATAATAGGGATCCTCCCGCGAATAAAACCGCCCTTGTTGTGGTAGGAATCGATGGCGGCATCGGTGCCGTGTCCTTCGGCTTCCGGTGCAAAAGTATACACAAGCCACCCGCTGACAAGCCCCCCGAAAACCGGCAAAAAAAGGAGCATCCATCGGTTGAAAACGGTCTTTGTGGGTTCAAAAAGGTGCCCTTCGCCCGGGGGCGCGGGGGGACGNTATCCGGCCATCTGGTCCAATAGAAAATGGGACCCGATTTGACAGAGAAAATGAAAAANAATGGATCCCAAACCGGCAATGAGACCNATCAGAATAAAATAAAAAAACCATGTTCCTACAGTTGTAATGGCGCTGGATTGCGCCTTTAACGTATTTTTATCGGGCCATAGTTTGCGCTTGCTTCTTTGAGCCATGTCGACTTGCTTTCCTGTAAAGGGTGTTTTTTTAAAATATTCTTATTTTTAAAGCCGTTATAATGAGGAGGCAGGGCTTCGTCAAGGGGTAAGTTGGCTTTGCCACATATGTCCGATGGCTCTTTTTTAAGAGAATTCCCCCCCGCCAAAACACAAATAGAGTAAAAAAGGTTGGCAAAAGTTCATTTAACATTGGCTATTAACATAATTCTTATTGACTTTAAGCTTTTTCGGCATTAAAGTTCGAAGAGATGGGTAATTGGGCCTTCCTGTCCTTCAAAAAACCCATTGAACCTATATGAGGAGTTTATATTATGCCAAAGATCATGACGACCAAGGAAATAGCGAAATACTTAAAGCTGCATGAGATTACCATCTGCAAATATGCAGCCGAGGGAAAGATCCCTGCCATTCGAATCGGTAGAGTATGGAGATTCGACAAAGATGCCATCGACCGGTGGATCGGGGGGGGGCAAAAAGACTGATCCGCTGTTTACGATCACCATTAACCCGTTGATCATGATTGGACAACAGGTGGAATGAGCACACCCGCTGGATTATCACGAATAAAGCAGGCTCGGCTTGATCCACTCTTGGTAGGTTTCGAGATCCGGCAACCAATCACTCTCTAAGCGAACTATCGCGTGCCCGGATTCCAGACCATGCCGAAGGGAAATGCTCCCTAAAATCATGTCAATGGGTTTTTTTATGTGCTCATACTCATAGGGCGGCTCTTTCCATTCAAAATGTTCACCATGGAGAGAAATCACGGCCTGCAACAGCGCCAACGCTGTGTAGTAGGGACGATAGGCATGGAGATCCAGAATGTGAATCATGAAACCGCGGCAAAGCTTGCCGGACCACTTGTGAAATGTCGGGCGAAACAGGTAGTCCTGAAGACGACATCCATTGAGGGCTTCGGGATCCAGGCGTTTTCTGATGGCTGTCGGATCAAAGTAAGGGGCACCGAAAATTTCGAAGGGCCTGCAGGTGCCTCTCCCTTCGGAAACGTGGGTGCCTTCCCATAAAACCTGTCCGGGATAAACATAGGCTGTTTCAGGAAACGGCATGTTGGGGGAAGGCATCATCCACCTGAGACCGGTCTCACGCCAAGTCATGTGCCGATGCCATCCGACCATGGGTAAGATCTCCAGATTGCACCCCAGCGCAAAAACCCGGTTGAACAGGTGGGCCATTTCACCCATGGTGAGGCCGTGCCGCATGGGCAGGGACGCGGGACCCACAAAGGAGAAAAGCTCAGGTGAAAGGCGGTTTCCTTCCAGGATTTCCCCGCCCAGGGGATTGGGTCGGTCGAGGATAACAATTTTTTTCCCAAAACGCGCGGCAGCCCTCATGCAACAAAGCATGGTGGAGGAAAAGGTATAGACCCGAGTACCCACATCCTGAAGGTCAACGATCAACGTGTCGATGAGGTCAAACATCCGAGGATCCGGATCCCTTGATTCGGCGTAAAGACTGAATACGGGAATATCCAGACCCCCATCATGGGCATGGGGGGTTTCAACCATATTGTCCTGGTCCTCTCCCCCATAGCCGTGCTGTGGCCCGAAAAGCGCCCGAAGCTGCCCGGGAAGTCGTTTGGCAAGGACATCGCGAGCAGTTTCAAACATCCGGTTGAGCGAAGCCTGATTTGAAAGGAGGCCCAGTCGCTCTCCCTTAAAGCGGGTCCATTCTCCTTCGGTTAAACAATCAAGGCCGGTAAGGACATTTTTCATATGATAACCATTTTCCTGTTCTGCAGTATTCGGGACCATAGTAGGCCATATTTATTTTCTTTTCAAGGTCCATGCTTGTCAGGAATCGCCATCCTTTTCTGGGGGTTTGTTGCCCTTGCCGCACCGTGTTCCCATGCAGTCGACTTCAACTCACTAAAAGGCAATGGTATGGAAGTGCTTTTTCCTCCCACGCTTAAGCAAGCCGCCGAAAAGACCGCTCAAATGACACCCCTAATTAAGAAAGACCTTCAGGAAACATTCAACTGGCCTTTCAACTTGAAACCCACCGTCATTCTCATGGAAGATTCCCAACATTTCCGCCGGATGACCCACAGTCCCCTCGTGGTGGGTTTTGCCGTGCCCGGAAAAAATCTTGTGGTCATTGATTACGCCGGAATCAGAAACCCCTTGCAATTTAGAAATATCCTGAAACATGAACTCTGCCACCTGCTCCTTCACGAAAATGTGGACAAGGTTCCCATTCCACGATGGTTTGACGAAGGCATTGCTCAGTGGACCAGTAATGGCGTAATGGATATTCTCCATGACCAAAAGGATGCCCTTTTGCCGAAAGCCGCCTTTTCTAATCGCATCATCCCATTGGGAGCGCTGAATAAGGGGTTTCCCGGAAACCCAAATGCGTTGCGTCTGGCCTACGAAGAGAGCAGAAGTTTCATTAACTACATCATCAGCACCCATGGAAAGCCGGGATTGCTTGAAATTCTCAGGTTGATGAAAAACGGTGTCACCCTGCGAAAGGCTGTTCTTCAGGCGCTTGGCGCCCCCCTTTACAAAATTGAAAAAGACTGGCAATCATCCCTTAAACAGAATATTGCGTGGTTTGCCCACCTGAGCTATTATTTATACGAAATTCTCTTTGCCTTGGGCGGGTTGATTGTGGTTTATGCCTTCATTAGAATATCGCGAAAAAAAAGAGCCTATATGGAAGAGGAATAGCACATGAAAAGGTTTGGTTGATATTTTCGCCCAGGTATGCCAAAGTCCCACATCGTGATGAGTTTGCGGACAGGTTTTCATTGAAAGGAGCCAACAAGCATGGATTTTCCTCACTTATTTTCCCCCATCACCATTCAGAACATGGCGCTAAAAAACCGGATTGTCATGACCGCCATGCATCTGGGGTATACCCCGCAGGGGGAGGTCACCGACCCGCTCGTTAATTTTTACGCCGAAAGAGCCAAAGGAGGCGTCGGCCTCGCCATTGTGGGGGGATGCCCCATCGATGAATTCGGGGGCATGGTGGGCATGATTGCCCTCTATGACGATCGTTTCATCCCCGGATTGAAGCGACTTACCGATGCGGTTAAAAACCACGGCGCCAAAATCGCTGCTCAGCTCTATCAGGCCGGACGGTATACCCATTCGGCCATGATCGGCGGCCGAAAACCGATTTCCGCTTCCGCCGTCCGTTCCAAACTGACGGGAGAAACCCCCAAGGCGCTGGCGCTTGAGGAAATTCCCGACGTTCAGGACAAATTCGCAGAAGCGGCTGTTCGGTCACGAGAAGCGGGCTTTGATGCCGTTGAAGTCCTGGGAAGCGCCGGATACCTCATCAGTCAGTTTCTTTCACCCATTACCAACCTTCGTGAGGACGAATACGGGGGCTCTTTTAAAAACCGCATGCGGTTCGGTATCGAAACCATTTCAAAAGTTCGAAAGGCCTTAGGCCCTGATTATCCGATCCTGCTGCGTATCGCCGGCAATGATTTCATGAAAGGGAGCAACACCAATCATGAGGCAAAAATATTTGCGGCGGAAGCCGAAAAGGCGGGCATCGATCTCTTTAATGTCACGGGCGGCTGGCATGAAACGCGTGTGCCCCAGCTCACCATGGGTGTCCCCAGAAAAGCCTACGTTTATCTGGCCAGAGGAATCCGTTCCGCTGTCTCGGGGCCAGTCATTTCCAGCAACCGCATCAATGACCCCAGAGACGCCGAAGAAGTCCTTCGAAGCGGCGGCGCAGACCTTGTAACCGTGGCCAGAGGGCTTCTGGCAGACCCTGATTTTCCCAACAAGGCCCGCACGGGGAAATCCCGTCTCATCTACCATTGTGTGGCATGCAACCAGGGGTGTTTTGACGCCGTTTTTCAGGGTCGTCCCGTCACCTGCATGGTGAACCCGCGGGCGGGTCTCGAGGCCGAGCTGCAGATAAAACCCGCGCCAAAATCCCGTAAAATAATCGTTATCGGCGGGGGTCCAGCCGGTATGACCCTGGCTTGTACCGCCAAAGACCGGGGTCACCATGTAATTCTCATAGAGAAAAGTGACAGGCTGGGGGGCCAGATTCTTTTAAACCATTCAATCCCCGGACGTCAGGAGCTGGAGACAGCAGCCATCGACCTGATCCACAACCTTCGGGACAAGGGCGTGGAGACGATTATGGAAAAAACGGCAACACCGGACATCATCCGCCGGATGGCGCCGGATGTGGTGGTGGTGGCTACCGGTGCTCAACCGGCAAAACCGAAAATCAAAGGCATCGATGGCGACAATGTAATTCAGGCCTGGGAACTGCTTGAAAAAAATACGGAAACGGGGAGAAATGTGGTGGTTCTCGGCGGAAACGCCGTGGGCCTCGAAACCGCTCTGTTTCTCGCAAACCAGGGAACCCTGTCTCCCGAAGTGCTTCACTTTCTCATGGTAAACCGCGCCGAAACACCCGAAACACTAACAACATTGCTCGACCGGGGAAGCAAGCAGGTCACGGTGGTTGAAATGACCAAAAAAGCAGGTGCCGATGTGGGGCTGACCACCAAATGGACCCTTATGGGGGAATTGAAGCGCCTCGGCGTAAAAATTATAACGCAAACCGAAGCGGTGGGGATAACACCGGAAGGCCTTCAGGTGGAAGGTGAACAGGGACCCGGATTTATCGCTGCTGATACCGTTGTGCTCGCTGCGGGGTCAAGGGCTGAAAATGAACTGGTGGATGGGATAGGGGATCAGGGTCCTGAAATCCATGTTATTGGAGACGCCAAAAAACCGCGAAACGTGCCGGATGCCATTCGAGAAGGGTTTCAATTGGGGTTAACGCTTTAAGAGTGCCCATCCACAAATGGCCAATTTGCCCAATTTCGGCGTCAGGCTCAAATTATAATCCTCGAAATACTATAATGTATTTCTGCGGTTACAATTATCGCCTTCCTTGAACTCGAACAAATTTTCTCATTCGTGGACGGACACGAGTTAAAATTATGGCCCAGGTCATTGCCATCTCCAATCAAAAAGGGGGGGTGGGAAAAACAACCACTGCCGTTAATCTTTCCGCCGCCATTGCTGCCGGTGAAAAAACATGTCTTCTGATTGATTGTGATCCTCAGGGGAATGCCACCACCGGATTGGGACTGGATATCAGCGAAATATCCCACGGCCTCTACGATGTTTTGATGGGAACTTCTTCCCTGGAAGATGCCATCACCAAAACCGAACTCCCCCACCTTCACCTTCTGGGTGCCACCCACGATCTCATCGGCGCCGAGGTGGAAATGGTTTCCATGACCGCCAAAGAATTTCTTCTGAGAAAACCCATTTCGGTACTTCGAAAACGCTATGATTATATATTTCTCGATTGCCCTCCCTCACTCGGTTTTCTCACTATCAACGCCCTCACAGCATCGGCATCCGTCCTCGTGCCTCTTCAATGCGAGTATTATGCACTGGAAGGATTGTCCAAACTGCTGACCACCGTAAAAGCCGTCAAGAAACGACTCAACCCCGTACTCAGGCGCGTCGATATTCTGCTGACCATGTATGACAGGCGGAATAACCTTTCCCGTCAAATCGAACAGGAAGCCCGCGCGCTCTTCAATGAGCGGGTGCTGAAAACGGTGATTCCTCGAAATGTCCGCCTGAGTGAGGCGCCCAGTTACGGCAAACCCATCATCCTCTACGATATACGATCGCGGGGTGCACAGGGTTACCTCTCTCTGGCACGTGAAATCATTGAAAGAAAGAAAACACCATGACAAAACGAAATGCTCTGGGAAAAGGGTTATCGGCCCTGATTCCCGACGGTCACGATCTGGATGAAAAAGAAGAGCAGTTTTTTCTCTGCCCTGTCGCGGCCATTGAGCCCAATCCAAACCAGCCCCGGCAACGGTTCCTGGCCCATGAGCTGGATGAACTGGCCGTTTCCGTTCGTGAAAAAGGGATATTGACCCCCCTGCTGGTGAACAAGACCGAAGCCGGCTACCAGCTCATTGCGGGCGAGAGACGCTGGCGGGCCGCCCAGATGGCAGGGCTTGAACGGGTTCCTGTTGTGGTGAAGGACGTAACGCCCTCGGAGTCACTGGAACTGGCGCTCATCGAAAACATTCAGAGAAAAGACCTCAACCCCATTGAAGAGGCCCTGGCCTGTAAAAAATTAATGGAAGACACCGCATCCACCCAGGAAATGTTGTCACGTCGGTTGGGCAAGGATCGATCCACCATCGCCAACCTGTTACGGCTGCTGAATCTTCCGACCGCCATTCAGCAGGACGTCATTGACGACCGCCTCAGTATGGGACACGCACGACTGCTGGCCGGTATAACGGAAAAAGACCCGCAACGGATATTGCGGGATGCCATTGTCAAAAAAGGGTTGTCCGTACGGCAGGCCGAGGCCCTGGCCAGAAGACTTAAAAAGCCGCCCACGCCCAAAAAAGTCCTATCCAAAGACGATCCCTATATTCAGTCGCTATCGGATAATCTCAAACGAAGCCTGGGGACCAAAGTGGAGATCAAAAAGGAAGGCAAACAGGGCCGGATTCTCTTGTATTTCTATTCCGATGACGAACTGGACCGATTGGTGGAATTCTTGACTTAACTTTTTCTCTGCTTCCATTTTCGCTCCTCACCCCTGACCAGTCTCAATACGTTTTCGCCGTGCCTGAAATAGATAAGCACCGCCATGATAACTGATGCAAATACCACGGGTTTCGGTTGATGGAAAAGCGCCAGAAATATGGGGATCGAACCTGCTGAAACCATGGATCCCAGGGATATGAAATCCCACTTCAACACAACCAGGAGAAAAACAAGAAGCCCCAGCACACAGGCGATGGGAGACAGAGCCAGATAAGTACCCAGGGCCGTGGCAACACCCTTACCCCCCTGAAACCCCATGAAAATGGAAAACTGGTGCCCCAGCAGTGGACAGAGGCTGACCACTGCCAGTGCCGTCTGGCTCGAAATGTCCCCTTTGAAGGAACAGGTGGAAAAAACAAGGATCGGAACCAGGCCTTTCAACACGTCGAGGGCCAACGTCAAAAGCCCCCATTTGAGTCCCAGCTCCCTGGCCACATTGGTGGCGCCGATATTCTTGCTTCCCCTTTGGGTAATGTCGATTTGTGCCGCCATCCCGGCGATGATTTTTCCAAACGGTACTGCACCCAATAGATAGGCACCCAAGGCAAAATAAAGCGTTTGACTGAGCATAAAGCCCCCCCTTATTTTTGTTTTCGGAATTTCAGATCTTTACAATACCCACCGGCTCTGATAGATTTTCCCACATAAAATACCGACGTTTAGAATGGGATGCAACGCTTTTTTCACCCCAAGTGATCATGCACGAGGTTGATACCGTGAGACTGATGGTTTTGGATGGACAGGGAGGCGGTATCGGCGCCACCCTGATTAAAGGACTCAGAGCTTCTCTGGGCCTCGATTTAGAAATTCTGGCGCTGGGAACCAATTCCATTGCTACCTCCAGAATGATGAAGGCCGGCGCCAATCGGGGCGGATCGGGAGAAAATGCCATTGTTCGCACCAGTCACGGGGTCGATGTGATTATCGGGCCTGTCTCCATTTTGATGGCCAATGCCATGATGGGAGAACTGACCCCAAAAATGGCAACCGCCGTCAGCTCGAGCCCGGCCAGAAAAATTCTGATTCCCCTTACCCAGGAGCGCGTCAGGATCGTGGGCATTTCCAGGGAGCCCCTGCCTCACCTGGTAAACCAGGCAGTCAAAATGGTAGAAGAGATCGTACAGGAGATGGATAAGCATGTGTGAATCAATAGCCTATATTTTAAAAAATGGAGAGGAAGAACTGTTTTTCGAGGATGTGGATACTCTGGAAAACAGGAATAATGAGATAAAACTGGTCAATATTTTCGGTGAGACCAAAAATATCCGTGCAAAAATCAAACAGTTTTCACTGGTAGATCATAAAATCCTTCTGGAACCCTGTTAATACCAACCCCGGAAACGTCACAAAATTAGGTCTAAGAGAGGCATGAACATGATAGATTCCTTTCTTGTCCAAAGGATGAACGCTCCATATGAAGAGGAATAATTAATGACCACGAATAATTTAAAAGAAAAGACCGGCATTACCGATAAGCTGGAAAAAGATTGTATCAACACCATCCGGTTTCTTGCAGTAGACGGTGTGCAGAAAGCCAACTCCGGCCACCCGGGAATGCCCATGGAGGCGTCTCCTCTGGCCTATTTGTTGTGGACCCGCACCATGAACTATAACCCCAATAATCCCGAATGGGCCAACCGCGATCGCTTTGTCCTATCCGCCGGTCACGGGTCCATGCTTCTGTATGCCATGCTCCATCTCACCGGTTACGGTCTTTCTCTGGATGCTCTGAAAGACTTCCGTCAATTGGACAGCCCCACCCCGGGCCATCCGGAATATGGTTGCGCCCCCGGCGTGGAAACCACCACCGGCCCCCTGGGTCAGGGTTTTGCCACCGGCATTGGCATGGCCATGGCTGAACGTTTTCTTTCCGCCCGGTTCAACCGGCCTGGTTTTCCCCTGGTGAACCATTTTATTTATGCCCTGGTCAGCGATGGCGACATGATGGAGGGCATCTCCTCGGAGGCGGCTTCCATGGCGGGTGATCTGGGACTGGGAAAACTTATCTACATCTACTTGGATAACAAAATTACCATTGAGGGCAACACCCATATTACCTTTACCGAAGATGTGGCACGTCGTTTTGAGGCTTACAACTGGCAGGTACAGCGGGTGGATGGTTATGATCTCCCCGCCATAAATGTCGCCCTGGCCAATGCCAAAAGTGAAGCATCACAGCCCTCTCTCATTATCGCTCGAACTCACATTGCGTGGGGAAGCCCCAACAAACAGGATACACCGGATGCCCACGGGGCCCCGCTGGGTGAAGAAGAGGTTCTGCTAACCAAGAAAAATTGCGGCTGGCCCGAAACGCCCACGTTTAGGGTACCCGAAGATGCGCTTTCGGTTTTCCGCCAGGCCCTGAAACGGGGAGAGGCCCTGGAAAACAAATGGCTGGCCCTTTACGCCGATTATCAGAAAAAATATTCGGACCTTGCTCAACAATGGGAGGCCATGCATAAAGCACCGGACATTTCAAAATTTAATGACGCATTACCCCATTTTGATGCTGACCAGGGAAGCATCGCCACACGAAAAGCATTCGGGCAGGTGCTGGCGGCTGTCAAACCCCACCTGCCGGGACTTGTCGGCGGCTCCGCCGATTTGGCGCCTTCCAACAACACCTATTTGAAGGGATTTGACGAGTTCAAAAAGGCGAGCGGTCCGAATATCCACTTCGGCATCCGGGAGCATGGCATGGGCGCTATTTTAAACGGCATGGCCCTCAGTAAAGCGCTGATCCCCTATGGCGGTACATTTCTGGTGTTTTCCGACTACATGCGGCCGGCCATTCGAATGGCCGCTCTGATGGAACTTCCGGTCATATATATCTTTACACACGATTCCATCGGCCTGGGCGAAGATGGTCCGACTCACCAGCCCATTGAGCATCTGGCAAGTTTAAGGTCAATTCCCAACATGTTGGTGGTTCGCCCCGCCGATGCACAGGAAACCGTTGAAGCCTGGAAACTGGCGCTGGCCCATCAAAAAGGCCCCTGCGCCCTCATCTTAAGCCGCCAGGGCCTGCCGATCATCGACCGCAAGAAATATGCGTCGGCCGAAGGACTTCATAACGGGGCTTACGTATTGGCGGATTCCATGGGCGGTAAGCCGGACTTGATCCTGATGGCCACCGGGGCTGAAGTCCATCTCATTATCGGGGCCTATAAACAGCTCACAGCTCGTGATATCAAGGTCCGCATCGTGAACATTCCCTCCTGGGAGCTTTTTAACGCCATGCCTGAGGCCTATCGGCATGAGGTGCTCCCCCCTGATGTCTCAGCATGCATTGCCGTGGAAGCCGGGAGTCCTCTGGGCTGGGAGCGTTATACCGGCTCTCAGGGTATCATTATGGGGATGAACCGATTCGGTGCCTCAGCCCCAGCCAAAGATCTTTTCAAGACCTTTGGCTTTACCGTGGAAGCGGTGATCGAGAAAGCCGAAAAGCTTCTGGGTCTATAATCAGCGTACCCTCACAGTTTACGCTCAAAAAATAAAATTAGTTAAAATTGACGTTGGAGATTTTTTATGCCTTTAGCAACCATAGAAGAAATTCTGGAAGATCTGAAAGAAGGAAAAATGATTATTCTGGTGGATGATGAAGACCGGGAAAATGAAGGTGACTTGACCATGGCCGCTGAAAAAGCCACACCGGAAGCCATCAACTTCATGGCCACCTATGGGCGCGGCCTTATCTGCCTGCCCATGGCGCCCCGCCTGCTGGAAAAGTTGAAGCTCCCTCAGATGGTCACGGACAACTGCTCCCCTTTTGAAACGGCCTTTACAGTGTCCATTGAGGCACGGACCGGGGTCACCACCGGTATTTCCGCTGCCGACCGTGCCCAAACAATTCTTGTGGCAGTTGCTGATAATGCCAAACCTGAGGACCTGGTTCAACCGGGCCATGTGTTTCCACTGCGATCTCGACGGGGGGGCGTTCTTTTCAGAACAGGACAGACTGAAGGCTCTGTGGACCTGGCGCGCCTTGCCGGCTTGACACCTGCCGGCGTCATCTGTGAAATTATGAAGGATGACGGTACCATGGCACGCATGCCGGATTTAGAGGTCTTTGCCGAAAAGCACAATCTGAAAATTGCCAGCGTGGCCGACATTATCGAATATCGAATGCGTACGGAGTCATTCGTTCACCTGGCCGCCGAAACCGTTCTCCCCACACCACAAGGCGAATTCAGGGCCATGGCCTTTGTAAACGACATTGACGCACACGAGCACCTGGTCCTGGTTAAAGGCGACATTGACCCGGAACAGGAAATTCTGGTTCGGGTTCACTCACAATGCACGCCCGGCGACATATTCAATTCCACCCGGTGTGACTGCAGGGCCAAACTGGACAAGGCCATGGAGCTTATCCAACAGGAAGATCACGGGGTTATTATATACATACAGCAGGAAGGAAGAGGCTTAAGACTGGCCCGCTACCAAACCCTTGCGAGCAATGGGCAAACCATTCCTGAAGCCCACAAGGAGGGTTGCCTGGAAGCGGATTTGAGAAATTATGGCGTGGGCGCCCAGATACTGGTGGCGCTTGGGGTGAAAAAGATGCGCCTGTTGACCAATAACCCAAAAAAAATCAAGGGCCTTGAAGGGTATGACCTGACGATAGTGGGCCGGGTCCCTCTGGAGACGGAACAACCACTCGTCACCATTGAAAATCCGAAAAATCCCTGAAAAGAAAAACTATAAAAACACACTTTATCTTAATGTTTCAGCGAGTTATGCTGAAAGCCCAACCGCAGGGCACCATGAACACAAAAGGGGCCAATGTTTCACGTGAAACATTGGCCCCTTTTGTTCTTAAAATGTTCTTAAAAAACTTCACGCTCTCCCTTCTTTTCCGGTTCCATTAAGCATGTACTGATCATTCTGTCCAGCAATTGACCCAGATCCCATCCCTTACCCCTTGCAGCCAGGGGGACCAGGCTCGTTTCGGTCATCCCGGGGATGGTGTTTGTCTCAAGCATGTAAATGATATCATTATTTATAATCATATCGGTTCTACTCCAATCCCGACATTGCAGGGCCTTGTGCGCACTTTGAGCCATTTTAGAAGCTTCATTTTGAAGCTCGGAATCAATTTGAGCGGGACAGATTTCGTTGGTCTCACCCGCTGTATATTTTGCGTCAAAATCAAAAAATTGATGCGCCTCTTTGGGTACAATCTCAACCAGCGGCAGCGTCAAGAGATGATTTCGCCCTAATACAGCACATGTGATTTCCCGTCCGGACACATATTCTTCAAGTAAAATCTCCTGATCAAACTGAAAAGCCTTTTCAATACCCGCTAGAATATCGCGGTCATTTTCCATGATGGAAATACCGATGCTCGAACCTTCACTCACGGGTTTTATGACGATTGGCGTTCCCAGAGTATCCTTTATTTTGCCGATGGATACCGCTGGTTCTTTTTTTAAGATGATATCTTTGGGAACGCGAAGACCCACACTTCGATATACTTCCTTGGTAACCCGTTTGTTCATGGTCATGGCGCTCGACAAAACCCCTGATCCCACAAAGGGGATGCCGAACACCTCAAGAAGTCCCTGAATTCGACCATCTTCTCCATATTTACCATGCAGAACATTAAAAACCAAATCCAATTCGTGTCTCTGTTGCCATAAAACATTCAGGTCATCTTTGGGATCAAAAGAAACAATTTCATATTTTCCTTTATCCAGGGCGCCCAAAACCGCTTTTCCACTATTGATGGAAACACTTCTTTCTTTCGACCACCCACCCGAAAGAACGGCAATCCGTATCTTATTCGCCAATGGTTCCTCTCAATTCAATATTATTATTTAGGGTCTCGAAAAAAAAGACCTTAAAAATTCTTCATCCTTTGGGGATAAATTAAACTGCGCTCCCGCCTCCTCAATAAGTTTTATGGGGTTTTGAGT
>JGI24023J19991_10001126_pt1 | contig 20867 bp, 20 predicted proteins | sample Cruoilmetagenom1_FD_19991 | JGI IMG/M metagenome (IMG submission 19991) | reverse complement strand
GTTGAAATTGCTTGTTCATAAACTTTGGCACGACGTGGATAAAGGAGAGAATAAGAGAGAGATTCCAGCTCGGTTGCTACATAGCCCATCCCGAGATGTTGCGCCAACGGCACGTAGATCATGCGTGTCTCTTCAGCAATCAGCTTTTGCTTGTGCAGCGGCAAGGCATCAATAGTGAGTAAATTATCGATCCGATCCCAGAATTTAAGGCAGAGAACACGAATATCATCGATGGCAACCAACAGGGTTTTACGATAAGTTTCCTTTTTAAGATCATCCCTGCTCATGATTTCCGAGGTTACCTTGGTTAAGCCATCAACCAGATGCGCAACCTCGTCACCATATTTCTCACGAACATCCTCCAGCGTAACTGGAGTATCCTCAACCACGTCATGCAATAAAGCAGCAATCACCGAAGGAAAATCCATCCAGTGACGTGCTGCTAAGTGGGTGACCCGCAAAGGATGAAAAATATAAGGTTCACCCGATTTGCGCACTTGCCCCTGGTGCGAACTACGGGCATGATTCAGAGCTTGTTCAACTCTGTCTATCTCATAATCCAGCTCATCTTCAGACAACTCGGCGCCATAATGGGTCACCAACAGTTCCATAATGTCGGTCATCAAACGCTGCTCTGTACGACTGTCAAAAGTTGTCATAAAACCTTCTTCAAGATGCCCAGTTAGCCAGGAGGCCAGGTCATATTACGACCACCCAGAAGATGAAAATGGAGATGCCAAACCATTTGTCCACCGGCAGTATTGCAATTGTTGACTACCCGAAACCCATCATCAGCAAAGCCAGATTCGCGCGCCACTTTCCCAGCGACCTGATAAATATGGCCAATCATTTCATTGTCGTCCGGAGTTAGATCCAGAGTTGTCCTGATATGCTTTTTAGGAACGATCAGAAAATGTTGCGGAGCCTGAGGATCAATGTCCTCAAAAACCACCAGTTGAGAATCCTCATAACGGATCGTGGCCGGAATCTGACCTGCAATAATCTTACAAAACAGGCAATCAGGAACCATCATCATCTCCTTAATTTAAATTTAAGTGATAAACAAAAATACTAGCAAATTATCCAGTCAATATCTAACCGAAATGTAAGTTTAAGTTATTTTCTGTTTTTTTGTAGATAAATAAGAAACTCACGATTTCCTTTTGGCCCTAAAATGGGGCTTTCTGTAACTCCAAGCACCAGACAATTGAGCTCTGTTGCCAGATTGCAGATTTGTTTCACTACCAGATCGTGCTGCCCTTCATCCTTCACCACCCCCCCCTTACCGACCTGCCCCTTACCAACCTCAAACTGAGGTTTGATTAAGGCAATGACTTCAGCAGCATCGCTAATGAGGCTAAGGGTGTTGGGCAAAACTTTAGATAACGAAATAAAGGAGGCATCAATAACAGCTAAAGTGGGAATATCATCTAACTGGGCAGGCTGAAGATGTCTGATATTACAGCGTTCCAAATTCACAACCCGTGGATCTTCACGAAGAACCCAAGCCAACTGTCCATAGCCGACATCAACCGCATAGATTTTTTTTGCTCCATGTTGAAGCAGGCAATCACTAAAACCACCCGTCGAAGCACCGACATCAATAGCGACCTTACCTTTGATTCCGATATTAAATTCCTGAATGGCCCTGTCCAGTTTTAAACCACCACGCGAAACATAAGGTATATCCTTCCCCTTCAAACGGAGTTCAGCATCATCTTGTACTTGTGCACCAGCCTTATCCACGCGATGATCATCAACAATGACTTTCCCTGCAAGAATCAGGGCGCGCGCACGTTCACGCGAAGCAACCAACCCCTGTTGTACCAGTAACTTATCTAGACGTTCTTTCATGGCGCAGATCATAACAGCGCTGCAATTAAAAAGGGAGGCAAAATGCCTCCCTAAAGTAAACCGCCAAATATGACAGTATTCAAAAAAATAAAAATTCTGCGAACCTAACTGATAAAGAAATCTCGATTTTCGGTAAAAACTTCTTCAACCTCAAGCAGTGCACTTTGAACCTCAGACTCATCCAGTTCAAGTGCTTTTGCACCAGGGCATTTCAACAAATCTAACTCCTCGTCGGGTTCACGTTGGCCAATACCAAGTTTCCGACAAACCTGNCCTGACAGGTTGACTGTTGCAGTTAAACGTAATAAGGCTTCAGCGTTTTCTTCTTCTTCAAGAGAAATAANCAGATCTTCGTGGTGTAAGGTCGACATAACCAGAGANCGGGCAAAATGCCACTTATCGAGAACGGCTGCCCCTACAACCGCATGGGCGTAGGGGAAAAAGCGCCCTTCCAATTCTGAGGTGCTGGTACTGTCAGAATATGCCATCTCAACCAGAGAACGATATGCATCAGGGTCACTATAATTCATGACAATTTTACCTAAATGGCGAAATAACCCTGCCAGAAAAGCTTCTTCTGGATCGGCCGAAGAAAACCTACGCGCCAGAATTCGACAGCCGATCGCGCAGCCCATGGAATCCTCCCAGAGCATTTTTTCCAACAGCCCATAAGATTTATTCATCCCCTCCAAGCTAGCCGCTAACACCAGGCTACGGAGAGTCCGCTCACCAACAATCGCAATAGCATGTTCCAGGGTTTTTATCTGCCGCTTCATGCTATAAAAAGCAGAATTAGCAACTTTCAGCATGCGCGCCGACACCGCTGGATCACTGGAAATTGCATCGCCTAGTTTTTCATAGTTAACATTGGGATCGTTCAGTAATTCAAGAACCTTAACAGCGACCGCTGGCATTGGTGGCAGGTCTCGAATTGTGCTAACAACAGTCTTGAAATCGGTGGTCATGGAGATCTCCTTAGCATTATTTTATGACAATCAGCTAATTATAACAAAATTAAGCTAAGGAATCATGTAAAAAATTCAATCAATAAATAAATCTGGGAATAGTTGTTTTCCTGGTGTAACCGCATAAGGGGAAAAGTCGGTTATCCCCTCTTCTGCCAGCACCTCTTCATCAATATAAAAGTGTCCAGAATAATGACGACTCTCTCGACGCAGGATAGCACATGCCGCGTCGGCCATAATTTCTGGGGTACGGCAGTTATCCGGGTTGACCAAGCCACCAAGCATCGCCAATGCAGCGGTGTGGATGACCGTTTGTGGCCAGAGGGCATTGACGGCAACCCCTTGTTCAGAGAATTCAGCAGCCAGACCTAACACTGTCATGCTCATACCATACTTTGCCATAGTATAGGCGGTATGATCTTTAAACCAGCGAGGCTTAAGGTTCAGTGGTGGGGAAAAAGTGAGGATATGAGGGTTTTCAGCTTTCAACAAATAAGGAAGACAGACCTGGCTTGCCAGAAAAGTCCCTCGCACATTGACTTGATTCATCAAATCAAACCGTTTCATGGACGTTTTGAGGGTTCCAGACAGGAAAATAGCACTGGCATTATTGATCAGGATGTCGATGCCACCAAAAGTTTTCTCCGCCTGTGCTGCCGCTGCAACCAATTGAGACTCTTCCCGGATATCAACGACGAGTGGAAGAGCCTTCCCACCAGCCTTCTCAATCTCCTGCGCAGCAGAATAAATGGTCCCAGGAAGTTTTGGGTGAGGTTCAGCCGTTTTCGCCGCCACCACTATATTTGCTCCCTCAGCTGCCGCTTTTAGCGCAACAGCTAACCCGATCCCTCGACTCGCCCCGGTAATAAACAGGGTTTTTCCAGTCAAACTATTCATCTATTATGCCCCCTGACGTCTTGTCATATGCAAATGCGCTGCAAAAATGTTCCGCAAATCGGTTTTTCAATTCATCCATATCCACTTCTTGTCCAAGCTCCTGACTCAAAGAGGTCACTATTTCGCTGGGTCGACCACAAGGGACAATCATAGAAAAAGTTTCGAGGTTATTGTTTACATTCAGAGCAATCCCGTGTGAAGAGATCCATTTTTTCAGGGCAATCCCAAAACTACAGATTTTTTTCCCGCCAACCCATACTCCAGGCTCACGATCCTTTAAGTAACCAACAACGTCATAGTCGGCCAATAGCCGAATAACAACATTTAAAAATTGATCAGCAAACCAGCGTAAATCTTTTTTCTTAAGTTGAAGGATCGGATAAACAACACATTGCCCCGGTTCATGTGCCGTCGCCAAACCACCCCGATTGATATTTTGCAGTGCGACACCCCGCTCAGCAAAGACATCCTCGCTAAAATGCAAATCAGAATGGGTGGCACGTCGACCGAGGGTCACGGTCACTGGATGTTCGACAAAAACCAGAGTATCACATCCCGACCCAGCAAGCCGGTTTTGAACCATTTCGGCCTGACGAGCAAAAGCAGTTCGATAATCCATTAAACCCCAATCTTCAACAACTATGCTAGAGGACTGTAATTCTGTCGAGTCCATAAATCATCTCCCCGATTAAAAATTGTCATCATACAACAAAGTGGACAAAAAAAGGCTAACCACTGTGGGTTAACCTTTGATTTAAATGGTGGGCGGTACTGGGATCGAACCAGTGACCCTTCGCGTGTGAGGCGAATGCTCTCCCGCTGAGCTAACCGCCCGGATATCAATTTTATAGCAACATCAAGCGGGAGAGTCAATGAGAGTGTTCAGCAACAACAGCAAAATCCATGACAGATAAAAAGCCATCAACAAGCTCATAATTTACTTCTTNTTGAAAAAACCAGAGATGGTCTCACGTACTTCTGGGGCTGCCATCCGCTCGTTAAACAGGTCAAGCTCCCGCGACAAAGCAGTATTTACGGCATCATCCATTCCACGTTTAAGTAGCGCTTTGGCTGCCCGGATTGCATCTGAATTCTTGCTTGCCAGCTTGCCCGCAACATCCACAGCACAGTCCATCAGGTCACAGGCGGGAACGATTTCATTCACCAGTCCGATTCGTTCTGCTAACTCGGACCCAAATGGCTCACCAAGTAAAATAATTTCTGCAGCTTTCTGATAACCGATCAGATGCGGCAAAATGTAGCTGGTTCCCCCTTCTGGAGAAAGCCCCAAGTTAACAAATGGCAGTGAAAAACGGGTTTTGGGTCCAGCATAAACAAAATCACAGTGAAATAGCATTATGGTGCCAATCCCCAAACAAAGCCCATCTACTGCAGCAATGACAGGTTTTCGAACATGCCGCAAGGCATCAATATAAATGTTGTGCGGATAGATTCTGTCTGGTGATGGTCCATTGCGAAATCCGGCCAGATCGTTGCCACTGGTAAAGCAATCCTCCAACCCATGCAGAATGATAGCACTNATACTATCATCGGCATCTGCATTCCTCATACCTTCGGCAATTTNAGTATACATTTCAGCAGTGAGTGCATTCTTCTTCTCTGGCCGATNGAGCTGAATACATAANGCAGATTCGACTTTTGAAGTAATGATATGTTCGGTCATAATTACATCGCNTTCACTTCATTTAGTTAAGCTTAAATTGAGTTGAATATTCTAGCGGATATAGACGCTACCCGAGCAAGGAATGCAATACTCTGCAGATATCAAACACAAATAATAACGGTCAAAAAAATGCCACAGAAACTTCGCAGGAAAAAAATTGGGTTAACATGAGCATGCCAACCCAATTTCTTATTGGCGACCCCGGGAGGATTCGCCTACTACAGCTTGAACTTCCTGTCCAAGCTTGCGTTGGCTCCCCTGCACTCGCTGCCGCGACCATCCATGGTCGCTTTTCTGACATGAAGTTAGTGCTCACCCAGCTTCGAATCCCAGCATAGAAACAATCAACTGGCGACCCCGGGAGGATTCGAACCTCCGACAATCACCTTAGGAGGGTGCCGCTCTATCCAGCTGAGCTACGGGGCCGTGGAAACGCTTTATAACTTATCAGTATCATGCTTGACAAGTTCTCATCTGGCTTTCCTGAACAATCGAAATCAGAACTTCAACAGGCTATATACTTTACCTTCAGGAAGCTTACTTCGACCGTTCAGAAATTCCAACTCAGCCATAAATGCACATTCGTGGATCTCTGCCCCGATTTTTTCTACCAGATCAACAACAGCTGCCATGGTGCCGCCTGTCGCCAACAGATCATCGGCAATAATCACCCGATCGCCCTTCTGGAATGCGTCTTCATGAATCTCCAGAGAGTCACTACCATATTCCAGCTCATAAGTGACGCTGCAGGTTTGATAAGGGAGTTTTCCTGGTTTGCGCACTAAAGTGATACCGGTTCCCAATTTATAGGCTAAAGCAGCNCCCAAGATAAACCCACGTGCTTCTATTCCCACAATCTGATCTATTTTTTCGCCGATGTAACGATGAGCCAGNAAATCAACCATNCGATGAAAACTTTTAGCGTCTGAAAGTAAGGTTGTAATATCTTTAAAAACAATTCCCTTTTTAGGAAAATCGGGAATGTCACGAATATGCTGCTTTAACTCTTCCATCTCAANCTCCAAAGTAGAAGTTAATAACCCTCTTCATCGGTCAGGGAATTTTCCATAGNTTTTCTTAATTTCGCCAAACTTTTAGCTTCAATTTGTCGGATTCTTTCACGAGTAACCCCAAATTTTTGACCAATGGTATCCAAAGTTTGTGGATCACGGTCTTCAAGTCCAAAGCGTAACGCCAAAATTTCGCGCTCTGTTTCACTGAGATCATCCATCCATTCCAGGACGTGAGCAAAGCGATCCAGATCTTCTATTTTAGCCCCTGGATCTTCAAGTTTTGTGTCTTCAATAGTATCAATCAGACTATAATCTTCCCCTTCGCCCATTGGATGTTCGATTGAATAGGTTTTCTTCACCAGAATCATCATCCGCCGCACATGACTGGCGTCAGTGCCCATCGCCTCAGCAATCTCATCCACCTCAGGATCACGTTTTAGACGTTGCACTAGCTCCCTGCTGATTTTAATCAGTTTGTTAATATCATCTGCGACATGAACCGGAAGACGGATGGTTCGACTTTGATTGACGATAGAACGCTCTATAGACTGCCGGATCCACCAGGTTGCATAAGTAGAGAAACGGCATTCCTTGCTGACTTTAAACTTTTCAACGGCCTTAATCAGCCCCATATTCCCTTCTTCAATCAGATCCAGAAAGGGTAAGCCACGATTCATATAACGCTTAGCAATTTTAACCACCAGCCGCAGATTTGATTCAATCATACGTTCTCTGGCGGCATTATCCCCCTGAGCAATCAATCCCGCAAGTTCCCGCTCGTCCTCGGCGGTCAGCAATTGGCTTTTTTGGATTTCCTTCAGATATAACTTTATCGCATCTGCGGTTGCCTGTTCTTCACCCGCGACATAGGTCTTTTCGTCATTTGGTTGTTTTTTCTTGCCATTCTCAAGACGGATCTCCGCAACATCATTCGGCTCAGTTCCGCTATCAGGGTTGGCCCCTTTTGCGCTAAAGTCACTCATCACAACCTCCGCAACATTCTAATAACACAGCAAAATATAAAATAGAGCTGCTAAAATCAAGGCAAGTATATAATTGGATTGACTGCAAGTTTCCCTTTGCGTACTTCAAAATGGAGCCTTGGTTTCCCACCAGCTGGTGGAGTTCCAGACAGCGCAATGCGTTCACCTTTACTGACAAAATCCCCTTGTCTGACAAGATTTTTATGGTTGAACCCATAGACAGTAAAGAGGTCATTTTCATGCTGTAGAATAATTAGAAAAGCATATCCATTAACCCCGTCGCCGCTATAAATCACTTTACCCGCTTCTGCTGCCGTAACATCACTTCCAGCGCGTACCGCTATTTCTATCCCCTTACCACCACCCGCTTTTGCCTTTTGACTGAAAGAGCGAACTATTTTGCCACGTAATGGCCACTGCAACTTTTTAACTTGGGTTGCCTTGTTTGTGAATGTTTTGGGCTTAGATATAGCAGGTTTAGTTTTTCTGGGTTTAGTTGTTTTGGTGACCGGCCGTTGGGCGGAAGTAGCAACAATTTTCTTCTTGATTGGAGTCTTAACCAGCTTGACGGAATCCTGTGGTTTGACAACCGGTACAGACAATACCCTCTCGGCGCCGGGAATAAACAACCTTGTTCCAATGGATATTTGTGAAGGATCGGAGATACCATTCACACGTGCCAGGTACTGGTCATTAACATCATAGGTACGGCTGATTCGGTACAGAGTTTGTCCTGGTCTAACAGTATGATATATACCTGCTTCACAAGCATTCAGAAAAAGGCTGGAGACACCTAACAGGAGGAAGAATGACAGACGTATTTTCCGCACAGATTTCACCAATTGCAGCAATACTGTCGAAGAAAATTTAGGCATCCTCAATCACCAGAGAAAATCTTTCGTTAAGAAAAATGTTTAAACAGAAGAATGCCACCTATCAGGGTAATGAGCAATAGGATAGTACCGTAGATTAAAGTATTTTTCGATCAACTTGCGTGTTGACTTAGCAAAATAATAAAAGATCACTGTCAACCAAAAGGAGTCCAATCAGAAAGACATTGAAAGGATCTCAGAACAGGTTAAAAGATTTTACGCCATTAGATTACAGAATCAGCCTGCCAACCTTGTTCACCAATCAGAGGGACAAAGCGACATCCCATCAATTGCTCTCGCTCAAAACGGTCTTCATCCTTACGCACAATCCGCATTAGAATCTGTTGTTCCTGATCGCCAATCGGTAAAACTAATTTTCCCCCAATTTCCAACTGTTCCAGATACTTTGTCGGCACATCTGGAGATCCGGCAGCGACTAAAATTCCAGCAAAAGGTGCCTGATCTCTCCAACCAATGGTGCCATCACCGACCTTAATATTAATATTACTCATTTGTAATTGATCAAGAATTTTACGCGCACGTGATGCGAGAAGAGCAATTCTTTCAACAGAGTAGACCCGTTTAACCAACTTGGAGAGAACCGCGGTCTGATAGCCTGAGCCTGTTCCGATCTCGAGAATTCTCTCATCACCCTTTAATTCAAGAGCTGCGGTCATTGCAGCAACCATATAAGGCTGGGAAATTGTCTGTTTTTCGCCAATGGGCAAAGAAGCATCACCATAGGCATGACTCTGCAAACCCGCTTCGACAAACAGGTGCCGCGGAATGGCCAGCATCGCCTCAAGCACGCGTTGATCTGAAATACCTCGAGCCACAATCTGTTGCTCTATCATGCGTCGCCTGGCAACTGAATAATCCATTATTTTTCATCCATCATATTACTAAACGACCAACGGTCCATTTCGGCATAAGTTTTCTCATTGGTCATATTTGTCTGCAGTGGGGTCACTGAGATAAATCCCTGCTGCAAAGCATTACAATCACTACCGGGGATATCCTCAAATCCAACATCCGCACCACCTAACCAGTAATACTTACGTCCGCGCGGGTCTTGGTTAGAAATAACCGAATCCTCATAGCGCCGTCGACCTTGTCGGGTCAATTGCACTCCAGCACATGCACCAGAGGGGATATTTACATTCAAAAAAGTCTCTTCTGGTAACCCGTTAATACGGATTTTTTCAGCGAGAGATTTGGAAAAATCTGCCGCCAACCCGAGGTCTTTATCATTAAAATGTTTAGTATCAAGAGAAACGGCAAAGGCGGGAAGTCCCATCAAGGTTGCTTCTAAAGCAGCACAAACAGTACCAGAATAGGTGATATCATCGCCGACATTACTGCCCCGATTAATACCAGAAACAACCAGATCCGGTCGTTGTCCCAACAACCCATGCACCCCAAGGTTGATACAATCGGTTGGAGTGCCATCGACAGCAAAAACTTGGGGTTTAATTTCTTCGGCACGCAAAGGGTGATCCAGAGTCAATGCATGACCAACAGCACTACGGTTACGGTCAGGAGCAACAACCACAACCTGGCCTAAATCACTCAATGCCAGAGAAAGAAAACGTAGACCAGCTGAATGAACGCCATCATCATTGGTGACTAAGATTAACACAGCTTCGTATTATTCGGAGTGAGTGTTGTTTAAATAGTTGCGGAGTTGCATAAGGTCGGCCTTGACAGCAGCTAGAGTGTCTTCCGCTGAGGGGTTTTCAACCGCAGTGAATCCAAGCTTTTTGTCGGCCTGCAGCTTCTTGCGGGCACCAGCAATAGTAAAGCCCTGCCGATAAAGAAGTTCCTTTATTAACAGGGCAGTTTCAACATCTTTGCGCCGATAAAGACGCTGATTGGTACGGCTTTTCACCGGGCGAAGAACAGAAAATTCGGTTTCCCAATAGCGCAAAACATGGGTTTTCAATTGCAACAACGCTGCAACTTCACCAATTTTAAAATAGAGCTTTTCAGGTATCTGAAGCACCAGTTCAGCTCAACACAGAATTAAGGAGTTTCGTTGATTGCAGCTTTGAGAACCTGACTCGGCTTAAATGTCAGAATTTTGCGTGCAGAGATCTCAATTTCACTCCCGGTCTGTGGATTCCGACCACGACGTGATGCTTTTTCTTTGACAACAAAATTACCAAACCCGGCAATCTTAATTTTTTCCCCATCCTCCAGAGTGGTTTTCATCAAATCAAAAACCATTTCTACAATTGCAGCTGATTCTTTCTTGGAAAAACCAGTTGTCAGGTAAACACTTTCAATAAGATCTGCTTTGGTCATGGTCCCTCCCGCCTTACATACGTTTTTGTGGAGTCACTATCTATCTGATTTTTATGGATTTATACCATACCGATTATAAGTCTGCAAGTTCTATCAACGAATTTCTGCATCTAGCTGCTGACAGAGGGAACGAATCAACTTGTCGTGCGATTTATTAACTTCCGCTTCGGTCAAAGTTTTTTCCAAATCACGATAACGAACCCGCACTGCGAGGCTCTTTTTACCGGCAGGAACCCCCTTGCCAGTATACAGGTCAAAGATAGTCGCGCTTTCGAAAAATCTAACCTTGCCCCGGTTAATAATATTCATCACCTGTTCCGCAATAATTGATTCATCCAGCAACAATGCGCTGTCACGAAGCATATCGGGAAAACGCGAAAGAGCCATGAACTGTGCATGCTCCCCGGCTACAGCAAGGAGATTTTCAACATCAAGCTCAAATACATATACCGGCTGGTCAATATCAAACGTGGTCAAAACTTCGGGGTGGAGTTCACCCAAAAAACCCAACAACAGTTTACCCGACATGAGCCGACAAGACTTTCCTGGATGTAAATAGGGCTGGGACATATCTGAGTCAAAAGAAACATTATAAATATTCAAGTTGGCAAGTATTTCTTCAACAACCCCTTTAAGGTCATAAAAATCGACAGGAGCAGAAGATTGTGACCATCCTTCAGGTTCACGTTGGCCAGACATAACNGCCGTTAATGACAACTGCTCTAGACACTGACTATCTGANTCCTGGGCCAAAAATACTGGTCGCAACTCAAATAAGCGNAAATCGGAACTTCGATAGTTCAGGTTGCGTGAGACCGTTTCGAGCAGACTCGGTACCAAACTGGTCCGCATGACTGACTGATCTTCGGATAGTGGATTCAATATTTTAACTTGTACTGAACGCCTATCTTCTGTCGTAATGCCAATTTTCTGCACGCTGTCTGCAGCAACAAAAGAATAGTTTATTGCCTCTGAAAATCCTGCTGTGACCATACTTTGCCGGAGAGATTTCTGTAACAACTGCCGCAGTGGCGGTAAATGCGCATCCACGGTGCCAATGGGCATAGTTACTGGAATCTGATCATAGCCATAGAGCCTGGCTATTTCTTCAATCAAATCAACTTCGCGCTCTATATCGGGGCGGAAACTGGGAACTTTGACCTGTAAGCAGTCAGAGCAACTGCCAGCTGTGACCTGCAAACCAATGGACTCGAGTAAACTCTGAATTGATTTACAATCAACCGGTATATCCAGTAATTTTTCAGTTTTAGTCGCACTTATTTCAAGACTAAGGGGTTCCAGACGTTGTGGGTAGTTATCAATCACTCCTGCCAGAACATTTCCACCACTCAACTCAGCAATCAGGCTGGCGGCACGGTCAAGGGCAACCGGTATCATATCAATATCAGCGCCACGTTCAAAACGGTGCGATGATTCGGTATGTAGACCATGTCTTTTACTGGTACGGCGGATCATTGTCGGCTTAAAGTAAGCAGCCTCCAGCAAGATCGTTTCGGTATCGTTTTTAACTTCAGAGTTAAGCCCACCCATCACCCCCGCCATAGCAACAGGTTGCTGTCCGTCACAAATCATCAGATCTTCAGCACTGAGTGAATGTTCCTGCTCATCAAGGGTCGTGAACTTTTCACCCTGCTGTGCAGATTTAACTATAATTTTACCATCTTGCAAGTATCTGAAATCAAAAGCATGCAGCGGATGACCGAGCTCCAGCATCACATAGTTAGTTACATCAACAACATTGTTGATTGAACGCATCCCAACGGCTTCCAAACGTCGCACCATCCAATCTGGCGAAGGACCAATCACAACATCTTTGATCATCCGGGCAGCATAGCGTGGACAGCCTGCAGAATTTTCAATATCGACTGATGCCATCTCTCCGATTGCCATTTCAACTTCACTGAGTTGAGGTGCGGGTAATTTCAGTTTTTTTCCACACAGAGCCGCAACTTCTCTGGCAACTCCAACCACACTGAGACAATCTGGTCGGTTAGGGGTCAGACCAATCTCAATCTGGTAATCTTTCAAACAAAGTGCAGCAAAAACCGGCTGGCCAAGGGGTAATTTTTCTGGAAGAATCATAATTCCTGGGGAATCCTCTGCGAGAGCTAACTCCTTTTCTGAGCAGAGCATGCCGAGGGAAACCTGGCCACGAATTTTTGATTTCTTAATCTTAAAATCGCCCGGCAATACTGAACCGGGCTGAGCCAAAGCAATAAGGTCACCGGTTTTATGATTTGTGGCGCCACAGACAACTTGAACAACCTCCGTACCCGTATTAACTTGGCAGACGGTTAGCCGATCAGCATCAGGATGTTGCTCAACCGAATCCAACTGTGCCACAATCACAGAATCAAGGTTGCCCCCTATCTCGACCAGGGCATCAACCTCAAGGCCCACCATCGTCAAGCGATCGCAAAGTTCTTGCGGCGTATATTCAAAATCTACAAATTCTTTTAACCAGTTGTATGTAACTATCATTTATCCGAGTCCTTGTTCAATATTAAAACTGCTTCAGGAAACGCAGGTCATTATCAAAGAATAAGCGCAGATCATTAACCCCATATTTCAACATGGCGATCCGCTCCAACCCCATACCGAATGCAAATCCACTATATTGTTCAGCATCATACTCAACTGAATTAAATACTTCAGGATCAATCATCCCGCAGCCAAGGATTTCCAGCCAGCCTGTCTTGCCACAAACGCGACACCCCTTACCACCGCAGATCACACATTCAATATCAACCTCTGCACTCGGTTCAGTAAAAGGGAAAAAAGAGGGTCTAAAACGGACGCTGTGCCCTGAACCAAAAAACTCATTGAGAAAATGGGTAAGAATTCCCTTTAAATCACCAAAGGTGACTCGATCATCGACCAAAAAGCCTTCAATCTGATGGAACATTGGACTATGGGTTAAATCGGAATCACGCCGATAGACCGTTCCCGGAGCAATCACTCTAACAGGAGGCTTATGCCTGAGCATGGTGCGAATTTGTACCGGCGATGTGTGAGTACGCAAGACTCGATCATCACTGATATAAAAGGTGTCCTGCATGTCTCGGGCGGGATGATCTTTGGGGATATTCAGCGCCTCAAAATTGTAGAAATCTTGCTCAATTTCTGGCCCCTCTTCAACCGTAAATCCCAATCGTGAAAAAATTTCGACAGCTTCATTGGTAACCAGAGTTACGGGATGCAAACTGCCACTGGCCGTTTTCCTGCCAGGGAGCGTTACATCAATTTTTTCATTAGCCAGCCTGGATACAATCTCCTGTTGCTGTAATTCCAACTGCCGCGCGCTAAAGGACCTTTCGAACTGATCTTTCAAGGTATTGACCAATATTCCTATGGCAGGTCTCTCTGCCGCAGAAAGATCTCGCATCCCCTTCATGACTTCGGTCAATGAACCTTTTTTTCCCAGGATCTTAACCCGCACATCCTGTAGAGCCAGAAGATCAGCGGCTTGTTCCAGGGCAGACAAAGCGTCTTGTTGTAGTTGTTTTAAACGTTTTTCCATGTGACAAATCCATAATCAGAGTCATCCCAATGAAACGGGATGTACTTTATTATCTTCAAATTTGCAGAATAAACTCACCAGAAACAAAAAAGGGAGATGAAGCCTATAACTCCATCTCCCTAAACGGCTAAAAACAAGTTACTGCAATTGAGCCTTGGCAGCTTCAGCAACAACTGTAAAACCAGCCGGATCATTGACCGCGAGATCTGCCATAATCTTGCGATCCAAAGCAACATCCGCCTGCTTAAGTCCATAAATCAAACGGCTGTAGGAGAGACCATTGTCCCGTGCAGCAGCGTTGATTCGGGCAATCCAGAGCGCCCGGAAATCCCGCTTTTTCACCCGGCGATCACGATACGCATAATTCAGCGCACGATCCACCGCTTCAGTTGCTGAGCGAAACAATTTGCTCCGCGCGCCACGGTACCCTTTGGCAAGTTTCAGTACTTTGTTACGACGACGTCTGGCTTTAAATCCTCTTTTTACTCTTGGCATCTCACTTGCTCCTTCTCATAAATAGTTTTTCGGCATCTGCCGTGGCTGGATCTGCAGGGGGAGATTGTCCCCACAGTTCACAACCTCACTGCCAGAAGACAGTAGGTCAATCTACAAATACGGAACTAATTGGGAGATATTTTTTGCATCCGCCTTTGCAACAATAATAGATTGGCGCAAATCACGCTTCCGTTTTGTAGTCTTCTTGGTCAAAATATGACTGGTATAAGCCTTATTCCGACGAATTTTACCGGTGCCCGTCTTACGAAAACGCTTGGCAGCACCACGGTTAGTTTTAATCTTAGGCATTTGTCTCTCCTGTTACTTTTCCGGTTATTCTGTTTTCAGATATCCACTTCACTTTTTTAGCGGTCCAACCATCATGGTCATAAAGCGACCCATCTTGCTCGGATGAGACTCTACCTGACCAATATCTTTTAAAGCTTCGACTGCCTTATTCAACTGTTTCATTCCCTGGTCAGGATGAGCATTTTCCCGACCGCGGAACATAACTGTCAATTTAACTTTATTCCCTTCTTCGAGGAACCGGCGGGCATGTTTAATCTTAAACTGGAAATCATGATCATCAGTTTTCGGACGCATCTTGACTTCTTTAATTTCCACCTTTACCTGCTTTTTCTTGGCTTCAGAAGCGCGCTTGGCCTGCTGATACATATATTTACCGTAGTCCATAACCCGGCAAACTGGGGGATCAGCTTGTGGTGAAACTTCTACCAAGTCGAGACCTTGTTCTTCAGCAAGAACTAATGCTTGCTCAATATTCAAAACTCCCAACTGGCCGCCTTCATCATCAATAACTCGTACCTGACGAGCACTGATGGCCTCATTTATATTGGCTTCTTTAGCTATGACCTCACTCCTTTGTGCAATTAAAAAAGGGACAAAACCAAACAACGAAAAGACCCACTTCGGGTCTCTGTAACAACTATTTATTTATATGCAGCAGTATCAGATCGAACCATATCAATAAAATCAGCAACATTCATTGCTTCCAGATTCTCTCCATTGCGAAAACGGGGAGCAATGGTTTGGCTTTCCACCTCGCGATCACCAATGACCAGCATATAGGGAACTTTGGCCATTTGTGCTTCACGAATTTTAAAACCAAGCTTTTCATTTCGCACATCAAGCTCAACCCGCACGCCAGATTCACGCAGCTGTTCAAAAACCTGTTGTGCATAAGCAGCCTGATTATCGGTGACATTCAGGACAATCGCCTGAACCGGCGAAAGCCAAAGCGGGAAGCTTCCTGCATAGTGCTCAATCAAAACCCCGATGAAGCGCTCTATCGACCCAACAATGACCCGGTGTAGCATAACCGGACGATGTTTCTCTCCATCAGCCCCAACATAAGTCAGGTCAAAGCGCTCTGGAAGGGTAAAATCGCACTGGATTGTAGCACACTGCCACTCTCTGTCAAGCGCGTCCTTGAGTTTAACATCGATCTTTGGACCATAAAAAGCGCCATCCCCTTCATTCAGTTCAAATGGCTGGCCACTATCCTCCAAAGCGCTCTGTAACGCCTTAGTTGCTTGCTCCCAATCGGCATCACTGCCAATAGATTTTTCCGGGCGAGTTGAGAGTTCCATCACATATTCAAAACCAAAAATAGCAGCGACATCCTGGACAAAAGCCATAACACCTTTGACCTCTGTATCGATCTGCTCCGGCTGGCAGATAATATGGGCATCATCCTGAGTAAAACCACGCACCCGCAACAGACCGTGGAGCACTCCTGACTTTTCGTGTCGATAAACTGTGCCAAGCTCAAAATAGCGGACGGGCAGATTACGGTAAGAACGGGGCTTAGATTTATAGATCAACATATGCGCCAGGCAGTTCATCGGCTTGATACCATAACCCTGCTCGTCGACTTCAGTAAAATACATATTTTCGCGGTAATTCTCGTAGTGCCCGGACATCTTCCACAGCTCAGTCTTGAGAATTTGCGGCCCTACAACCAGCTCATAACCCCGCTTCANGTGTTCTTTACGTTCAAAATCTTCAATAATAGACCTGAGCATCGCACCCTTGGGATGCCAAAGAACCAGACCACCACCAGCTTCCTCACTGAAAGAGAATAGATCCAACTCTCTACCAAGTTTGCGGTGATCGCGCTTGCGCGCCTCTTCAAGGCGATGAAGGTGGGTTTTCAGTTCTTTTTTCTGCAAAAACGCCGTCGCATAGATCCGCTGCAACATGGCATTTTTTTCATCACCACGCCAATAGGCACCAGCAAGACTCGTTAACTTAAAAACCTTAAGAACACCGGTACGCGGCACATGAGGGCCACGGCACAGGTCAACGAAATCTCCCTGGCGATAAAGAGAAACCTTCTCAGTTTCAAGATCCTCTATTAACTCAACTTTGTAGTCTTCGCCCATACCACGAAACAACTCAACTGCGCTAGCGGAAGACATCTCTTCCCGCACAATCGGCAGATCAGCTTTGGCCAGTTCAGCCATCTTCGCTTCTATAATGGGGAAATCTTCGGGAACAAATTTCTTGGTTTCACTATAAAAATCATAATAGAAACCATCCTTGATAGCCGGGCCGATAGTGACCTGCACGTCTTCACCATAGAGCTCCTTCACCGCCTGTGCCATCAAGTGGGCGCAGGAGTGGCGAACTATCTCAAGTGCTTCGGGTGAATTTTGTGTAATCAAGGCAAGTTTACCCGATTCTTTCAGCGGGATAGACATATCGACCAGAGCGTCATTAAAACGGGCTGCAATCGATTGCCTTGCTAGCCCTTCGCCGATAGTAAGAGCAACGTCATGGGGAGTCGCACCAGACTCAACCTCTTTGACTGATCCATCAGGAAGTTCAATTTGTAATAAAGCCATAACATTTCCCCTAACTTGANTAGCTATAATTCCAAGTTAAAACAAAAAGAGGCATCTAACAGATGCCCCAAGTCAGTACGGTTATTTTCTAGTTAACAAATTCTGGTAGGCACGGGCGGGATTGAACCGCCGACCCCTTCCGTGTCAGGGAAGTGCTCTCCCACTGAGCTACGTGCCTACATCAAACCGCGGCGTTCTTGTATCAAAATATCTTTAAGATTGCAAGCTATTTTGTCAATTTCACTCTACTTTTGACATATCTTGAAGATCGCAGAACTATAAGAGTTTTCAAGCTTGCCTGTAGCAGAGGACAAAGTTAAAGTAAGCAATCTGTTGTGCTGTAAATATCCAAAAAAACAACTCGGCCAAAAAATAGGGAGTTTTCAAAGTGCAAACAATTGATCAATTGATCCAGGCCAGCTGCCAACGAAATACAGACAGGGTTGCCCTGCAATATAAACATAAGGGACAGTGGAAAACCTTAAACTATAGTAAGCTGTGGGATGCTGTGGAAAAATTGGCTGCGGGTCTGCAACAGCTAGAAATCAAAGAAAAATCGCATATTGCCCTACTTGGAAAATCATCACCCCGCTGGGTTGCGTCATATTTAGCCATATTGAGAGCGGGTTGTGTTGCCATTCCCATAGATAAAGAACTTAAGGCAACAGAGCTTCGCCACATTTTAAATGACTCCAATACCGAAGCTGTATTTGTTGGACAGCCACAACTTGACACATTGTTGGAGGTTATAGACGACCTCCCACAGTTAAAAAAAATAGTTTCAATAGATACCCCCCTTGCGGAATTAACCGATCAAAGTGATACAGCGGTAGCCATGGATAGTCTTTCCAGCCTATGGAAGGAGCTGGTCAAAGATCTTGATATTTCTACCGAGCGCTGCCAACCGATAGAAGAGGCCGCCGTTCAAGCATACTCAGTTTTGACTCATCAGGAAGAGCTCCCTGGAAAGAAACAGAAAGCGACCAACTTTCTCTCAGATTCAATCATGTCTCGCCACCGCTTACTCAAAGAAAAACGTCTTTTTTCCTATAAAGATATTTTCCATGATACCCCCCTGCCGGAAACAAGTAATAAAGCGACAGATAGAGCTGTTATCCTCTACACATCCGGCACCACAGGACGTTCAAAAGGTGCCATGCTCAGTCATCGAAACATAGTGAGCAATATTGAAGCTGCAACCCAGCGCTTCCAGCTTGATGATTCAATCCAGACACTCTCATTTTTACCAGTCAACCATGTTTTTGAACAGGTCTGCGGCATCTTGTTACCTCTCTCACTCGGAGGTCAAGTCAGCTTTGCCGAATCAATCAAAAAACTGGGTGATAATCTGAACGAGATCAAGCCGACTTTCCTCCTCGGGGTCCCTGCCGTCTACCGTTTATTACTCGACCGAATTATGAAAAATATCGAATCAAAATCTGCTTCTCGACTCCTCTATAATTTTCCCTTAACCCGCAGAATTGTCAAAACAAAAGTACAAGAATCCCTTGGAAAAAAAACCACATTTGTCAGTGGTGGCGCGGCACTCGACCCTGCAGTTGCTGCGGGATTTCACAATCTTGGCCTGAACTTATTACAAGGTTATGGGATTACTGAGACATCTCCGATTATCTCGGCAGAAAGCCCCTTCAAGAGCAAACCTGGCACCTCAGGGGAAGTGCTGGATGGGATTGAAATCTCCATCGATAAGCCAAACTCTGAAGGTGAAGGTGAAATCAAGGTAAAAGGGCCTAACGTTATGCTAGGCTACTACAAGAACAAAACAGCAACAGCAGAGGTACTCGTTGACGGTTGGTATCATACTGGGGATCTGGGTCGCATAGATAAGGACAATATGCTCTCCATCTGCGGGCGGGTTAAAAATTTAATTGTGACACCAAATGGCAAGAATGTTTATCCGGAAGAGATCGAAAACCAGCTCCTGAAGAGCCCCTATATTGCAGAGATAATGGTCTATGGTCACAAAGTCGGGGTAACAGCAGAGGAAGTCTATGCCGTTATTTTCCCCGATGAGGAGGCACTCTTCGCGCTAGCGAAGGAACAGAATGATGGACCAATGTCTGCGGCAGAGATCGAAACCCTGATGCGTAAAGAGATTTTAGCCCATGGCAAAGACTTGGCGGATTACAAACGGGTTAAAAAATTCACCCTCAGAGAAGATGAATTCCCAAAAACCACCACCCGTAAAATTAAACGTTATATTGTTGAACCAGAAATCTCAACCAACTAACGTTCAAACACATCAGCCACTCTGAGGAAGAGTGGCTGGATAACAAACTGGACTACTGGGATCAACGTCATCAATCGAGATCGTGCTCAACTCGAATCAAACAGGTTGGCTGCGAAATAATATCCAACGCTTCTATTTCCTTTAAGGCCTTGGAAACATCAGCCTCTTTTGCTGCATGTGTCATCAGAACAATTGGTATAGAGCCAGCATCATGCCACTCCGGCTGAATCATTGATTGAATACTGATGTCGTGTTCACCCAGACAGCCAGCTATTTTTGCCAACACCCCAGGTTGATCAACTGTGGTGAAGCGTAAATAATAGTGGCTGACAATCTCGCTCATCGCTTTAATTGGCAGGGATTTAATCTGATCCGCACAGTAACCCATGATAGGGACCCGCGATCGTGCGCCGGAAATCTGATCCCGGCTGATTGCCATTACATCACCCATCACAGCACTGGCTGTTGCATCCATACCAGCGCCACTCCCATAGAGCAACGTCGGGCCTACAAAATCACCGTTTAAACGAACCGCATTAAAAACACCATTAATTTCCGCAAGTTGATAAGTTCCAGGAATCATTGTTGGGTGCACACGAACCTCAATTTGATCACCAAGGTTTTTACCGATAGCTAACAACTTGATCTTGTATCCCATCTGCTCTGCAAACTGAATATCAATTGCAGCGATGTTGCTTATTCCCTCGGTATAAACCTGATCAAAATCGACAGTCGTACCAAAACATAACGCAGACAACAACGCGATTTTGTGAGCAGTATCAACACCCTCTATATCAAAGGTGGGATCAGCCTCAGCATAACCTAACTCCTGTGCTTCCTGTAGGATCGGAGCAAAATCGCTGCCCTCTTCAGTCATTTTGGTTAAAATAAAGTTACAGGTTCCATTGAGGATGCCAAGAACCGAACTGAATTCATTACTACAGAGATTTTCTTTGATTGCTGAAATAATTGGAATACCACCACCAACAGCCGCCTCGAACAGCACTGAGACCCCCTGCCGATCGGCAGCCGCAATAATTTCCTGCCCATGGACTGCCATCAGTGCTTTATTGGCAGTCACAATATGTTTACCGTTGGCAATCGCTTTAAGAATAAAGCTTTTTGCCGGTTCATAACCGCC
>JGI24023J19991_10001121_pt1 | contig 20906 bp, 21 predicted proteins | sample Cruoilmetagenom1_FD_19991 | JGI IMG/M metagenome (IMG submission 19991) | reverse complement strand
GATTTAGGTGTAGATAAATTTACGAGTATACGTTATGGAAATGCAGATTTTTTAATGAATACTATTAATTATTTATTAGACGATTCTGGACTATTACAATTGCGTTCAAAAACCATACAATTGCAATATTTAGATAAAGAAAAAGCATATAATGAACGCTCATTTTGGCAAATGATAAATGTTATTGTTCCTCTTGTAATTTTAGCATTTTTCGGAATTATTTTTACTTTTCTGCGAAAGAGAAAATATAGTTAAATTTTTGTTAAAGAAATTTAACTGTGTTGATATTCATTATCTTTATAATCTAATTTAAATAACTAAACTATACTATCATGTACAAAAAATTATTAGTAATGCTCTTATTTATTGGTGCATTAAGTGTTACAGCACAAGTAAAATCACCTGCACCTAGTCCACTATCTAAAACTGAACTACAAGTCGGTCTAACTGATGTTACCATTGAATATTCTCGCCCATCTATGCGAGGAAGAACAATTTTCGGAGATTTGGTACCTTATGGAAAAACTTGGCGAACTGGTGCCAATGCCAATACAAAAATAACCTTTAGTGATGATGTCATTATTGAAGGTGATAGCTTAAAAAAAGGAACTTATGCTATCTTTACTGTTCCTAATGCTGAAGCTTGGGATGTTATTTTTTATAATGATGCTAGCAATTGGGGAACCCCTAAAATTTGGGATGAAGGAAAAGTTGCTGTAAAAAAATCTATAAAAGTAGTTACCTTTCCTGATATGGATATGGAAACGTTTACCATTCTTATTGATGATTTAGCTGATGGCAAATCTGGAAAACTAAATTTTCTTTGGGATGATACCATTGTTACCCTAAAAATTGATGTTCCTTCTGATGCNATTGCTCAAGCTAGCATTGATAAAGTAATGGGNGGNCCAACNGCAAATGATTACTTTAGTGCNGCTTCATATTACAGAAATGCGGGTAAAGATTTAAAACAAGCCCTTGTTTGGATTACCAAAGCAACAGAATTACGTAAAGAAGCGTATTGGATGATGAAAGAAAAGTCATTNATACATGCAGCTTTAGGNGATAAAAAATCTGCAATTNCTGCTGCAAAATCTTCATTAGAAGTTGCAGAAAAAGCAGGAAATGCTGATTATGTAAAAATGAATAAAGANAATATTACAAAGTGGTCTAAATAAATTCAATCAAAATAAACAACCTATGAAAAATTTTAAAATCCTATTGGCTTTTGTTTTAATAACAACATTAAGTTGTGCTCAAAAAAGCCCTAAACTACAATCAACTGGTGTTATTGATGGTGTTAATATTACTATCGATTATAGTGCACCTAGTGTAAAAGGTAGAACCATTTGGGGAAAATTGGTGAAAAACGGTAAAGTTTGGAGAGCTGGAGCTAATGAAAATACCACTATTTCTTTTGATAAAGACATAACGATTAACGGAAAAGATTTACCTGCTGGTAAATATGGTTTTTTTATTATTCCATCAGAAAAAGAAGATTGGACTATCATATTTAATTCTAAAAATGATAGCTGGGGAGCTTTTAAGTATAAAGAAAAAGAAGATGTTCTCAGAGTTACCATTACACCTGTACTTGGTGATGAAAATCAGGAACAATTATTCTATGGGATAATGGATGAAATCCTTTTTGCTTGGGAAAAAGCTTCACTTCACATTAAAGTAGCAGCAAAGTGATAATCTGTTTATAAAATTATACAAATCCTCAATTATTTTATAATTGAGGATTTTTTTTATCTTTCATAATTTTACCTTCAAATTGAATAAAAATTCATCTAAACTGTAAACAAATCTAAGGTCGAATTCAGGTTTTAAAAAATCTTTGAATTACAATAGCAATAAACATTACAAGGGCACAACCCACGAAATTTAGCCATAGATAAGGAAGATTTATATATTCGTATTTATCTAATAAGAATAAGCCAATAATTATAACTTGAGTAATTAAACCAGCAATAAATACAGCATTTCCTTTTACGAACTTGATAAAGAATGCCAATAAGAAAATACCCAATACATTACCATAAAAAATAGACCCAATAATATTGACCAATTGTATCAAATTATCAAATAAACTGGCAACACTGGCTACTAGTATAGCAATAACACCCCATACTAATGTAAACCATTTTGACATGACTACAAAGTGTTTGTCTGTCCGCTCTCCACTAACATTCCGTTTATACAAGTCAATTGCTGTGGTAGACCCTAAGGCATTTAATTCTGAGGCTGTTGAAGACATTGCAGCAGATAATATCACCGCCAATAACAAACCTATCAAACCTCTGGGCAAATAATTCAATATAAAATGAATAAAAACATAATCCTTATCATTGGTTTCTATTTTTGTATTTACTTTATCGATAATTAACTTTGCTTCACTTCGTAAATTTTTATCTAAAGCTTCTAATTCTTTTATACGCTCAACTTCTAAAGCATTTTTCGCATTTGAAGCCAATTGCAATTGTAAAACACTCTTTTCATCTTCAATTTCTTTATGTGCATTTTCTAGTTGAATATATTCGCCTGTATACGTAGATTTTTCTACTGCTTTTTTTGCTTCTGGATTAAAGTGTAATGGAGTTGGATTGAACTGATAGAAAACAAAAACCATAACCCCTACTAATAAAATAAAAAACTGCATTGGTACTTTTAGTAAGCCATTAAAAAGTAAGCCTAACTGCATTTCTTTAATCGATTTACCTGACAAATACCTTTGCACTTGACTTTGATCAGTACCAAAATAGGAGAGCATTAAAAATGTACCACCAATTATACCGCTCCAAAATGTATATCTATTATCTAAATCAAATGAAAAGTCTAAAATATCCATCTTACCACTTGCCCCAGCAATTTCTAAGGCTTTGGTGAAGGTAATTTCTTCTGGTAAATAACATAAAATTAAATAGAATGCAACAAACATACCTGCGAAAATAACTGCCATTTGATGTTTTTGTGTTACACTTACCGCTTTTGTACCACCAGAAACTGTATAAATAATCACTAAAACTCCAATACTAACATTAAGTGTAATCAGATTCCAGCCCAATACTGCAGAAAGGATAATAGCAGGGGCAAAAATGGTAATTCCTGCAGCCAAACCTCGTTGAATTAAAAATAAAATTGCAGCTAAAGTTCTGGTTTTTAAGTCGAAACGTGTTTCTAAATACTCATAAGCTGTATACACCTTTAAACGGTGATAAATCGGAATAAAAACTAAAGAAATGATAACCATAGCAATTGGCAATCCGAAATAGAATTGCACAAAACCCATTCCGTCATGAAAAGCCTGACCTGGAGTTGATAAAAAAGTAATTGCACTTGCCTGGGTTGCCATAACCGACAAACCAATTGTCCACCATTTTGATTGATTACCACCACGTATAAAATCATCTACATTTTTACTGCCACGAGTTTTCCAAACTCCATACAGCACAATAAACAATAAGGTACAACTAAGTACTATCCAATCTAACTGTTGCATATCAATTGAAGTATTTCATTAAAAAATAAAACAAAATGATATATACTGCATTTGCAATAAGCACAATAGTATAAGAAGATTTCCAATGGTATTTTTGAGGCTCCATAGTTCTTATCTTTTAAATGATTTTGTGTTATTTTTTACCAACAGATAGCATGTTAGCAAATAATTTATAAGCTCCTGGTACACCAGCAGGTAATTCTCTAAAAAAACTCAGTCCTGTATAAATAAAATATCCTTTACCATGTTTTGCAATCAATAAACTCCCTTTTTTGGCTGATTCGCCTTTATCATGCATTGATAATATTGGCGTAAACTCTTTTGACCACTTATCTGGAAAATACAAACCACGTTCTTGAATCCATCCCTTAAAATCATTTTCATTGATTTTATTTGGTGTATTTAATAATTCATGCTCTGCTGCCAAAAGTTTAACTTTTGCATCTTCTTCAACAACCCTGTCTCTTGACAATTCTAATGAAAATGGAGAAACTTTATCTACTTTCAATCCTCTATTTGTATTGTATTGCACAATTAAAGTACCTCCGTTCTCTGTATATTTATGCAGTTCTTTTTGGTAAAAACTTGCTTTATCATCAACATTATAAGTTCTGATACCTAAAACGACTGCATCAAATTTCTTTAAAGTAGTTGTATTTATATCCTTTTCATTCAATTCGACAACAGTATAACCTATTTGACGCAAGCTCGCAGGTATTTGATCGCCAGCTCCTTGAATATAACCCACTAAATTACCTTTCTTTTTTATGTCTAAACGTACCACTTTCGCTTCAGAAGGAAGTATAATAGTTTGCTTCGGAATATGACTATAATCAATCTCAATAAGTTCTTTCGTAAAGTCATCTCCATCAAGTGAAATAATAGGAGAAATATGACCTTCACTTTGGGTATCAGGTGGACTTAATTTAAAAATTACTGTTTTTTCTTCTCCTGCATCCGTAATTGTAAAATCTATCTTTTCAGGATTTACTTTCCAATCCTTTGGTGTACATAAAGTAACTGAACCAGTAGTATTCTCCTTAGCACTTCGTATAGTTAATGGTATTTCTCTAGAAATTGCATCAGAAAAAATTGTTACTTTATCTATTATACTCGCAGTAATTTTAGGTGTTATTTCAAAAGGTTGATATACTTCTCCTTTTACAGGGTCATTAAATTTGTAAATAACATCTTTTTGAAAATCAATAGTATAACCATCTATAATTAAACTAAAATTTACCTTTGTACTTTTTGGTGTTTCAGGGTTTCCAATTAAATTAAGATCAGTAACACAATACATCCCTAAAGTACTTTGTTCATTTAACCAATAAGAATTGGTGAAGCTTATATCAGACGGAATTACTCCTTTTAAAGTTAGGCTATGGCTTATATTATTTTGTAAATTGACCGTCGATTTATCAGAAATAGTAAGCGGAAGAATCTGTACATTATTTAATTTGATATTTTGAGTACTTCTATTTATTGCCTCTATTGAAAAAGAGACTTCTTCAGAAGGATATGCACTTGATTTACTAGAAACAGCTTCTAAATATAAACCCGCACAAGCTATAATAATTTCTTTAATTTCATTGATCTTTTCTGTTCGCCAAAGTTCATCTTTTAAATTAGAGATTAACTGATATGCTTTTAACAAATTGGGAATACTTGCAGAAGGATTTTTAAAATCAAACTCTTCTTCTACTTTTTTTAATAAACTTCCAATTTCAGAACCACCTTCTACTCTACTCCATGTCGTATCAATACCTTCAAAAATATTGTCATTTTTAGGGAATTCTCCTTTAACGAGTTCTACATATTCTTTTTGCTCTCCTCTAATCCCAGTATTACCAAAACCTTGCGATTGATGTTGACTTCTACTTAATGCTGCTATTTCACTGTTTGACAATCCGCTTGACGGAAAATAGGTGCCAATATCATAACTTAACATCTTTGATTTATCAGCCTTATCAAACTTTGCTTTACTTCCATAAAACCACCAAGTTGTATTGAAAAATAAGCGTTTGGGTTGCCATGGTTGGTATAAATTATGACTTTTAAATGTGGCGTCACCAACCAAATCAAAAGCTTCTGAGCTTAACATAGCGGAAGATGTGTGATGTCCATGTGTTTTTCCTGCTGAAGCTACATTAAATCTGTTTATAATGACATCTGGTTTAAATTTTCTAATGATAGTTACTACATCTTTTAATACTTCTTCTTTATTCCAAATTCGTAACGTTTCATTAGGATGCTTTGAATAACCAAAATCTTTTGCTCTTGTAAAAAATTGTTGACCTCCATCAATTCTACGTGCTGCTAACAACTCTTGAGTTCGAATAACACCTAATAATTCTTTCAACTCAGAGCCAATTAAATTTTGACCTCCATCACCTCTAGTAATTGAAAGATAAGCAGTTCTTGCTTTTACTTTATTCGAAAAATAAGATATTAATCGGGTATTTTCATCGTCAGGATGAGCTGCTAAATATAAAACAGAACCTAAAAAGTTTAGTTTCTGGATTGATTCATAAATCTCAACTGAACTAGGTTTATTTGGCTGTTGTGCAAACAGTAAACCATTGCAAAAAAGAAAAACAAAAAATAATGAGCGAAACTTCATATATTAAAACAGATAGGTTAGTTCACAAACTTACTCAATTCTGTCAGTAAAAATGTTATATTATGAAAACCTTAACATTTTCAAATAAAATGTGAATAAAAGGGGATAATTAAATTTTTTTTGCTGGTATATTATATGATATATTTGTATCTATTATTTTAAACCACATTTTAAATGAAATTTATAGTTTCAAGTACACAATTGTTAAAACAACTTCAACTACTAGGAGGTGTTATTAATAACAACAATACATTACCTATTTTAGATAACTTTTTGTTTGAATTAACTGATAAACAATTAAAGGTTTCTGCTTCTGATTTAGAAACGACTATGAGTACTGTTATTCCTGCTGAAGCAGATGAGGATGGTACCATTGCTGTAAATGCAAGGTTGTTATTAGATACACTAAAAACATTTCCTGAACAACCCTTGACATTTGTAGTTGAAGATAATAATACTATAGAAATTAGTTCTGAAAGTGGTAAATATGCTCTAGCGTATGCAAATGGTGAAGAGTTTCCTAAAGCAATTGAATTAGAAGGTGCAAGCACTACCAATATTAAAGGTGATATTTTAGCAACTGCAATAGCTAAAACTATTTTCGCATCTGGTAATGATGATTTAAGACCTGTTATGAGTGGTGTTTTCTTTCAATTTTCTACTGAAAATTTAACTTTTGTTGCTACTGATGCTCATAAATTGGTGAAATATACAAGAACTGATGTTAAAGCTAATGAAGTCGCTGAGTTTATTATGCCTAAGAAACCATTAAATTTATTGAAAAATATTCTTTCTGGGAATGATGCTGATATTACCATTGAATANAATAACTCAAATGCAAAATTTACTATTGACAAAACCATCTTGATTTGTCGTTTAATTGATGGTAAATATCCTAATTANGATGCGGTTATCCCTAAAGAAAATCCAAATAAATTAACCTTAGACAGAAATTCATTTCTAAACTCAGTAAGACGTGTTTCTATTTTCTCAAGTAAAACCACACATCAAATCAGATTAAAGATGGCTGGTAAAGAGCTTAATATTTCTGCAGAAGACTTAGATTTCTCTAACAAAGCTGATGAACGCCTACAATGCAGCTATGAAGGCGATGATATGCAAATAGGTTTTAACTCAAAATTTTTATCTGAAATGCTGAGTAATTTAGACTGCAACGAAATCTTATTAGAAATGTCTTTACCTAATAGAGCTGGTATTTTAACACCTATTGACGGATTAGAAGATGGCGAAAACATAACGATGCTAGTCATGCCTGTAATGCTTAATGGCTAACTAAAATAAAAGTTAAACCACTTCCTTTTCTATTTCGTTGGTTTTTTTGCCAAAGCGGATTATTGTCATATTCATACTATTTGTTTAGAAAAGTGAACTAATTGTTTAATTTCTACCTGTACATTGAGTATTTTTACTAACTTAGCGACATTAAGACCCCTAAATTTAACTTTTGTTTACTTTATTCAAAAGTAAATAGTTCTTTTCTGTGGTTTTTCTCTGAATAATAAAAACGGAGTGTAACATAAAAAATTATATGAAAATAACACTACTCACTATTTTAACATTACTGGTATTTAATTTTAGAGCAATTGCACAGACAACTGACTACTCTAAAGTTATTTTTAGTAGTAATATATACCAATATAAAGAAACTGAGCCAAAAACACAAGAATTAGGTGTAGACAAGGACTTGCTTGTAGATATTATTGGTAAACTTGGCGATTCTTTATATACAAAGAATGAACAAAAAGAAATAATTGATAAAGCTTGGTTAGCTTTTTCTAATCCTAAAATGTTTGATTTTGTTTATAAAGATTTTGCGGTAACAACTCACAATAATTGGGGAAAAAAGAATGCCAAAGGCGAATTGGTTTTAGAACCTAACCCTTATCTTACCGAATGGACTATCAGTAATGATGAAATGCCTTACTTTCAATTGGCTCTAAGCAAAATACTTAGTCATTACAGCTTAATCACTTATGGAGATGATGCTGAAAGTATTAAATCTTCTTTTAATGAATTATTAATTACCAAAGATATTAATTTTCAAGACCCAAAAGATGATGATTGGGCATATTCTTACCTAGAAACTATCAATAATAACCTTGTAAAAAAAGGATTAGTAGCCTTAGTAACAAAGGGTTATTACAATATTATTGTATGTAAACTTGATAAAAAAAAGGAGATTACCCAACTGTTTAAAAAAATTGATTGGGACTTTATCCAACCCTAATTTATACTATTATTACAAAACAACCGTTTTCATTGAACAGATTTAAGTAATAATTAGCATTAACTAATTAATACTAAACTCTCTAACTAAATTATTAACATCAACCTTGATTGATTAACTAAACCAGTCATAAGTGATAAAAAAAACCCCGATGAAAAAGGCATTGCTTTGTACAATAGCAATCATATTCAGTTTTATTGCTATTGCTCAAACTACTGATTACTCTAAAGTTGTTTTTAGTAGTGAAATTTATGAATATAAAGACTCTAAACCTAAAACTCAAGAATTAGGTATTGATAAAGAGTTACTTACTGAAATTATAGGTGAACTTGGCGATTCATTGTATTCAAGAAAAGAACAAAAAGAAATTATTGACAAAGCATGGTTGGCTTTTTCTAACCCAAAAATGTTTGATTTTGTTTACAAAGATTTTGCAGTAACTACCCTAAACAATTGGGGTCAAATAAACGCTAAAGGTGAATTGGTTTTAGAACCTAACCCTTACCTTACTGAATGGACGATTAGCAATGGTGAATTCCCGTATTTTCAATTAGCGTTAAGTAAAATACTAAATCATTATAGTTTAATAACTTATGGTGATGATGCTAATGCGGTAAAATCTTCTTTTAATGAATTATTAATTACTAAAAATATTAATTTTCAAACCCCTAAAGATGATGACTGGGCATATTCATATTTAGAAACTGTAAATAACGAGCTTATAAAAAAAGGCCTTGTAGCCCTAGTTACAAAAGGATATTATAATATAATTGTTTGTAAAATTGAGCAAAAAGAAAAACTTGCTGAATTATTTAAAAAAATTGATTGGGAATTTATTCAACCATAATCATATACTTTAAAAATAAAAAAGCGTTATTTGTTGAATAGTTTTATAATTAAAACTAAACTGCTAAAATTAGAAAAAGTATCCTTATAAATCAATGGCATTATTATTGATTCTATAGTACATTTTAAAAACATATATAATGAATAGGTTATTATTATTTTTAGTAGTTATAGTAGTTAATTTCAATAGCTGGTCCCAACCAGATTATTCTAAAATAAGATTTTACAGTAAAATTAAAGAATACAAAGAAATCAAACCTAACTTGAAAGGTATTGATATAAAAAAAAGTGATATCAATCAACTGATTACTTTGTTAGGTGATTCATTTTATTCAGAAGGTGAGATTGTGGATATGACTGAAAAAATTTGGTTGTCTTTTATCAATCCTAAACAATTTGATTACGTTTTTAAAGATTTAGCAATAAGATCTATACCCAATTGGAACAAAAAGAATTATAAAGGCGAAATAGTCATTGAACCTAATCCCTTACTAGCTTTATGGACCATTGCAGATAATGAAAAAACCTATTTTCAATCTGCTTTAGGACAGCTACTTACCTATTACGGATTTATGGGTTATGGTGAAAATGGTAAGAACACGAAAAAGGCTATAAATAAAATATTGTACACTAAAACAACAAAATTCAGACCTGTACGAAGTAGTGATTATACAGCTTCATACTTAAAGTCTGTAAATTCGGTAATAAACCCTAAAAAATTATCTGTTTTAGGAACCACTAAATACTATTTCTTTATTTGTAAAACAGACAGAACAGAAAAAATCACCTCTATATTTAAAAAAGTGGATTGGCATTTTTCTATGCCGCAATAAGAGAATCTACATTTATAATATACTAAAAAACTCTTTCACTTGTGAAAGAGTTTTTTAGTATATTCACATCATGAATTTTTTAGCACATATTTATCTCTCTGGTAATAACAAACAAATTAAAATTGGTAATTTTATTGCCGATGCAGTTAAAGGAAAAAATTATAAAAATTATGATGCAACCATTCAAAAAGGAATTTTACTTCATAGAAAAATAGATTCTTTTACAGATACTCATTCCATTGTTAGAGTCAGTAAAAATAGACTTCACCAAAGGTACAAACATTACGATGGAGTTATTATCGATATTTTATACGATCATTTTTTAGCAAAAAACTGGGCAGACTATAGCCAAACTCCTTTAAAAGAATATGCAAAGAACTTTTACAATTTATTAAACTCAAATTACGAAATACTTCCTGAAAAAATTCAACAATTTTTACCTCATATGATTAAAGGTGATTGGCTATACAATTACAGCACAATAGAAGGTATTGAAAAAGTCCTCAAGGGTATGGATAAAAGAACAAAAAACAAGTCTCAAATGTATTTGGCAATTGAAGATTTAAACTTATATTATACTGAATTAAATGATGATTTTACAACTTTCTTTAAAGATTTACAAGATTTCTGTAGCGAAGAATTAATAATACTAACGACAAACTCATGAAAAAAACAGTACTTATTTTATCCCTTTCATTATTCTTTTTACAATGTAAAAGAAATGATCAAATATCCAATAAAGAATCAATAGTTCAAAAAGAAATTGGGTTTATAGCTGATTCAGCCATGGTAGTTTCTGCTAGAGAGGAAGCCTCTAAAATAGGAATTGAAATTATGAAACAAGGTGGAAATGCCTTTGACGCATCAATTGCAACGAGCTTGGCTTTAGCAGTAGCCTATCCTTATGCAGGAAATATTGGCGGCGGCGGATTTATGGTTTATAGAAAAAATAATGGTGATATTGGAGCATTAGATTATCGTGAGAAAGCTCCATTAGCGGCAACAAAAGATATGTATCTTGATAAGGATGGTAATGTAATTCCAGATAAAAGCACTTTAGGTGCTATGGCTGTGGGTGTACCTGGCTCTATTAGTGGTTTATTTGATATTCATAAAAAATTTGGGTCATTACCATTTGAACAATTGATTCAACCTGCTATAGATTTAGCTACAAAAGGAGTTGTGGTTACACAAAAGCAAGAAAAAGTCAATAACAAGTATAGACCTCTCTTTGAGAAAGCAAATCTTAGAACAATTTTATTAGATAAAGACTGGAAAGCTGGTGACACTATAAAATATCCTGCTTTAGCAGCAACATTAACACGTATTAGAGATCATGGCCGAGATGAATTTTACAATGGTAAAACGGCAACAATGCTTGTTGACTATGTACATAAACTTGGCGGAATAATCACAAAAGAAGATTTAGCAAAATATCAAGCCAAATGGCGTAAACCTATTACTTTTACTTATGATAACAATAAGATAATTTCTATGTCTCCTCCTTCTAGTGGTGGTATTTGTATTGCTCAGATATTAAAAAGCATAGAACCTTATGATATTGAACAATACAAACACAATTCTACAAAATATATTCAATTGATTGCTGAGGCTTCCCGTAGAGCTTATGCGGACAGATCACATTTTTTAGGCGATCCTGATTTTGTAAATATTCCAGTAGATAGTTTAATAGCTTCAACATATTTATCTGAAAGAATGCTTAATTTTAATTGGGATAAAGCAACACTATCCTCTGATATTGAACATGGAAAGCTTACTTTTTCTGAAAGTGATGAAACCACTCATCTTTCAATTATTGATCAATTCGGAAATGCAGTTTCTATAACAACTACAATAAACGGAGCTTATGGCTCTAAAGTATATATTGAAGAAGCTGGATTCTTTTTAAACAATGAAATGGATGATTTTAGTTCAAAACCTGGTGAGCCCAATATGTTTGGTCTTATTGGTGCAGAAGCCAACGCTATTTCCCCTCAAAAAAGAATGCTGAGTTCAATGACACCTACTATAGTTGAAAAAAACGGTAAATTAAAAATGGTGTTGGGTTCTCCTGGAGGATCAACCATAATCACTTCTGTAATGTTAAATATTTTAAATGTATTAGAATATGATATGGGTATGCAAGAATCAGTTTCTAAACCTCGTTTTCATCACCAATGGATGCCTGATAATATAAAATTTGAACCTGCTTTTGATTCCGTAGCTTTTCCTTCCTTAAAAAAATTAGGTTATCAAATAGACCAAAGTAATTCTCCTGTTATTGGTAAAGTTGATGCTATTTTAGTCTTACCTGACGGAAAATTAGAAGGTGGAGCTGACCCAAGAGGTGATGACAAAGCAGCAGGGTTCTAAAACCATTTCAATTTCATAGAAATATTTTACGCTGTTTTACCACAAATCCGTCTGCCAACTACTCAGATCAAACTCATACTTTTGAAAAAAACCACGAATACACTAATTTTATTCTATTTTTTGATAAAAACAAAGCATTATCACTAATTTCAAAAAATCCTATGGGATCTTTATTCGTGAAAATTATTATTTTTTACATTTAACGATATAATTCGTGTATTCGTGGCAAAAACAAACAAAAGTAAAAGTGTAAATTTTACACCGATCAACTACTGCTGAAAATATGACAGAATCTATAAAAAAATTACTTTAGGAATACTTTTTGACTGTACAGTAGTAGTAAATTTTGCAATCAATTTATATTTTATAAAAAAACTGCATAATTAAAGACTATATGCTTTGTTTTTTATAATTTCGCAACTGCAAATTTTGACGATTTGTCAATTAAATGTAACCTATTCGTTTTAAAAAAGATGTCAACCTGACATACTATATTTATGGAAGAAAAGAAATTTGATTTTAATTCACTTATTGGTTTTGTACTATTAGGTGCTCTTATGTTTTGGTACATGTACAACAACCAACCAACACCTGAAGAGCTTGAAAAACAAAGAACTGAGCAAATTCAAGATTCTATCCAAAAAATAGAACAACTCACCACAAAAGATACTGTAAAACCTGAAACGGGTATTACAACAATTAACCCTACCGATTCTACAGCACTGGTCAATGCTAAAAGTGAATTGGGTGCATTTGCATACAGTGCCACTTTACCATCTGCCACAGCAAATGAAACGATTATTGAAAATGAGTTGTTAAAAATAAAGGTTTCAAATAAAGGAGGGCAGGTTACAGAAGTTCAACTTAAAAATTTCAAAACCTACAATCATGAACCCTTATATTTGATTAAGGATAATAATGCTTTATTCAATATAAATTTTGCTACCACAGACAATCGTACTTTAAATACCAAAGATTTATTTTTTGAACCTACATTGACTAAAAACGGAGACAATCAAGTACTTTCAATGAAGCTGAAAGTGTCTACCACTCAATTTTTAGAATACCGTTACGAGATAAAACCTGATGACTATATGCTTGACTTTGCAATTAAAACGCAAGGTATGGGCAAAGCTATCAATACCTCACAAGCGTTGAATTTAGATTGGGACTTAAAAGCTTTTCGTCAAGAAAAAAGTTTGAGTACAGAAAATACCTATTCTTTCTTCTACTATAAAAGTGAAAATGATGTAAATTATATCAGAGATGGTGAAGAAAATGAAACTGATGTAGATTGGATTGCCTTTAAACAACACTTCTTTACATCTATCTTAAAAACTGACACTCCATTTGGAGCTTCTCAATTAACTTCTAAAAATTTAGTTGAAGATGAAGAAATAGATACCGTATTTACCAAACAATTCTCACTAAAAACTCCATTAAACATGAAAAATGGAGAACTGAACTATGCCATGAATTGGTATTATGGTCCTACGGATTATAAAATATTTAAAAAATATGAAGGTACTGATATTAAAGAAGTTGCTGATTTAGGTTGGGGTATTTTTGGTTGGATAAACCGAATTATATTTATTCCAGTATTCGGTTTTTTAAGTGCTTTTATTTCCAATTACGGTTTGGTTATTATACTAATGACCATAGTAGTACGAATTATTATGTCACCTGCAGTTTATAAATCATATTTATCTAGTGCAAAAATGAAAGTGTTACGCCCAGAAATGCAGGCGATTAATGACAAATACAAAGGCAAAGAAAATGCAATGAAACGTCAACAAGAAACTATGGCATTACAGCGTAAAGCTGGTGTTAGTCCGTTGTCAGGTTGTATACCCGCTTTGATACAAATGCCAGTATTCTTTGCTTTATTCCGATTTTTCCCTTCAGCTATTGAATTACGTCAAAAAGGATTTTTATGGGCAACTGATTTATCTTCTTATGATATGGTTGCAAAATTGCCATTTAAAATTCCGTTTTATGGTGATCATATTAGTTTGTTTCCTATTCTAGCTTCAGTTGCTATTTTCTTTTATATGCGTATGAGTCAAAGTCAGCAAATGAACATGCAACAACCTACACAAGAAGGCATGCCAGACATGGGTAAAATGATGAAAATGATGATGTACTTCTCGCCTATTATGATGCTATTTTTCTTTAACAATTATGCGAGTAGCTTGAGTTTATATTACTTTGTTTCTAACTTATTAACCATAGCCATTATGTTGGTTATCAAAAATTTCATTCTTGATGAAGATAAAATTCATGCTCAAATTCAAGAAAACAAAGCAAAACCTGAAAAGAAGAAAAGTAAGTTTAGACAACGTTTAGACGATGCTATGAAGCAAGCACAAGCTCAGCAAGCTCAACAAAAAAAGAAGAAATAATTATTCAAAAAACCGAAGTTAACACTTCGGTTTTTTTATGGGTTACACTTACTTGACTTTCTCATTAAAAAAGGCTAACTTCGTTTATCACTACATATAGTTCATTGAAACGGAACTATATCCGTACGTTATGTGCAATTAGACAAAACAATATGAATGCATATCCAAAAGAATATTTTTACAAGAAAATTGTAATGTCAAAGCATTACATAGAAACCTATTATGCAGAAAAAATAGATATTGGTAATATTGCAAATGAAACTCACTTTTCAAAATTTGACTTTATTAGACAATTCAAAAAAACTTACGGGAAAACACCATATAATTACCTTAAAAATATTCGCTTAAATAAAGCCTGTGAACTGTTAAAACACACAGACACTTCTGTCCAAGAGATATGCTACAACGTTGGATACGAAAGCGTTTCATCTTTCAGTAGTCTATTCAAAAAAGAGTTTGAATTCTCACCTATAGAATTTAGAATAAAACAAAATCTTAAAACAGAATCTATTCAACAAGAACCATTGAAATATATTCCAGGATGCTTTGCGTTTAAGAATGGGTGGAAAAACAGCAATTATGAAGAAGTTGAATTAATACAATCGTAATATATTTGTCCCGAACTAAAAAAGAAAAATAATGATAACAAAATTAAGTCACACAACCATTTATGTACTCAATTATGAAAGTGCATATGATTTTTATGTTAACAAACTTGGATTTAAAGTTCATACTGACGTTTCAATGGGAGAACAAGGAAGATGGCTAACCCTTGTCGTACCTGAACAAGAAGATTTAGAAATTATATTAATGGAAGTTTCAGAAGGTAGAAAATATTCTAAAGAATTATCAGAACAATTTCGTGAGTTAATCAAGAAAAGTACTTTTGGGTTTGGTGTTTTTGAGACTAATGATATTAATGCAACTTATGAAGAATTAAAAGGAAAAGGTGTTGAATTCACTAAACCACCTACTAAAGAATTTTATGCAACTGAAGCACTATTCAAAGATGACTCAGGCAATTGGTTTTCGTTAACTGAAAGACAAAAATAAGTTCTTCAAGAACAATTATATTATGAATTATAATAAAAAAGTAACTGAATATATTGGCAATGCTCAAGAAGGACAAATAGAAACTCTTGAAATATTACGAAAATTAATTCACGAAAGTGTTTCAGGTGTGACGGAAGAAATAAAATGGGGATTTCCTGTATTTGCCAAAACAAAGGACTTTACTTATTTAAGGTTTTCCAAAAAACATATAACGCTTGGTTTTTATAATATTGACAAAATTGATGACCCAGAAAATGTTTTGGAAGGTAGCGGAAACACGCTAAAGCATATTAAAATAAAAAACAAGACGGATTTTGATGAAAAATTACTTTCAAAATGGCTGAAATCAATTGCAGTTTAAACAAAATACCTATGAAATTATCTAATAAGAATGCTCTTGAATTTATCAACAATATCGAAAATGAAACGAGAAAAAAAGATGGAAATTCCTTATTGGAAATAATGAGTAGAATAACAAAATATGAAGCGAAAATTTGGGGTCCATCTATAATTGGCTTTGGAAATTATGTTCATAAATATGATAGCGGAAGGGAAACCAAGTTACCATTGTCTTCATTTTCACCGAGAAAATCAAGTCTTGTGCTTTATATTCTTAATGGGTTTGATAATCAACAAAAGTTACTTGAAAAATTAGGTAAACATAAGACAGGAAACATTTGTTTATACATTAATAAATTGGTAGATATTGATTTAGCAATTTTGGAAAATATGATTAAATCTTCATACTTGAAAAACAAAGAATATTAAAAATGATAAGAACAGAACCAATAATTGGAGTTGAAAGTGTAGAAAAGAGTTCAAAATGGTATCAAGAACTTTTAGGTTGTAAAAGCAATCACGGAGGAGAACATTTTGAAATTTTAGCAGACCAAGACAATACAACTATTCTTAACTTGCATAAATGGGAAGAACATAGTCATCCGACTTTAAGTAATCCAAAAATGGCAGGAAACGGACTGATTTTATATTTCCGAGTAGATAATTTGGACGAAAAATGGGAGAATGCGAAAAGTCTAAATGCTGAAATTGAAGAAGAACCCAATTTGAACCAAAATTCAGGAAAGAAAGAATTTGCAATTAGAGATTTAGACAATTATTATTTGATTATTTCTCTATAAAACTGAATGAAAACAAAAGAAAAAGCAGATAACAATGCATATAAATCATTGGATAACAAGTGATTATATCAAAGTTAGTGCTTTTAAATAAAGATAGAGATAAACTGAAAAGAAGTGCTTTTAAATGCCCAACGCTTCATACACAAATCGATAAACGAAACCATTAAAATTCTCTCAAATTACACTTATAAATGAATATTAGATATTTAGTCTTTCTTATACCGTAAGTTAAATTGGTAGTCAAAAATATTTAAAAAAATGCAACATTATATTGACCTCAGTCATACTATAGATAACGGATTAATAACCTATAAAGGTTTACCCGCTCCTATCATTTGTGATTATTTAAGTAGAGAAGATTCTAAAAAACATTACGAAGAAGGCACGCAATTTCAAATAGGAAAAATTGAAATGGTAACCAATACGGGTACGTATATTGATTGCCCTTTCCATCGTTTTGAAAACGGAAAAGACCTTTCGGAAGTGAGTCTAGAAAACTTTGTAGATTTGGATGCCATCACTATTGATGTACCATATACTAAAACCATAGAAATAACAGAAAATCATTTAAAAAATTATAAAATTAAAAACAAAGCAGTGTTAATCTATACTGGATGGGATGCACATTGGAATACAGATAATTACTTCGAAAATAATCCTTATTTAACAAAAGAAGCTGCTGAATATTTAAGAGATGCTGGCGTAAAGCTAGTAGGTATTGACTCTCATAATATTGATGATACTAGAGGAAAAAGTCGCCCTGTACACACCACCTTATTAGGTGCAGAAATATTAATTGTTGAGCATCTTTGTAATTTACAAAGCTTACCTCATGATGGCTTTACATTTAGTGCTGTTCCACCAAAATTTAAGGGTGCTGGTACATTTCCTGTAAGAGCATTTGCCACAATAAAAAAAGTATAGTGCTATTTATACCATTTCAGCATTGAAATTACCGAAATGGTATTATGAGCAAAATTTTATAAAATCAATCCTTTAATTACTTCAATAGTATAGTCTATTTCTTCTTTAGTATTGTATTTACTAAATGAAAAACGTACTGACGTTTTTTCTGCTTCACTTATAGGTAATATGGCATTGAGTACATGTGATCCTTTAGCACTACCGCTTTGGCAAGCACTCCCACCAGAAACAGCAATTCCTTTTAAATCTAATTGAAATAAAAGCATTGGGTAATCCTTTGTGAAACGTACATTTAAAATAGTATACGTACTTAATTCCGATTCATCAGAACATCCGTTAAAACGGATATCAGAAAAATTATCTTTCAATTGGTTGATAAAATACTTTTTCAAACTTAAAATATAAGCTGTATCAGACTCTAGATTATCCATTGCAATGGTCAAAGCCCTTTGCATGCCCGAAATATTAGGTACATTTTCAGTACCTGCTCTTGCTCCACGCTCTTGCTCTCCTCCTATCAATAGTGGCTGAATACCAAATCCTTTTTTAATAATCGCAAAACCAACACCTTTTGGCCCATGAAATTTATGAGCACTCGCTACCATAAAATCAATAGGTGTTTGCTGTAAATCGATATGATAATGTCCAACGGCTTGTACCGTATCAGAATGAAATAAAACATTGTGTTTTTTACACAACTCACCTACATTCTTAGCGTCTAATAAATTACCTAACTCATTATTAATATACATTAAACTCACCAAGGTCTTTTCTGTACCTTCTTCTAATAATTCTTCTAAATGCTTGTAGTCAATTTCTCCTTTATCAGTGAGCTTAACATAGCTTATAGAAATATTAAACTCTTTCTGTAATGCTGACACAGTATGCAATACTGCATGGTGCTCAATCTTAGAAGTAATGATTCTTTTTACCTTTAAATTAACAATCGCATTCCGTAAAATCAAATTATCAGCTTCACTCCCACCAGCAGTAAATACAATTTCACTTGCTATAACATTAAAATGTTTCGCTATACTTTTACGTGCTTCTTCAACCACCGTTTTTGCTTTTCTACCAAATTGATGTATAGAAGACGGATTGCCATAGACTTCTGTCATTACTGTTGTAACTCGATCAATTACTTCTTTATCTATTGGAGTTGTTGCCGCGTTATCAAAATAAATCTGTTTCATTGCACAAAAGTAATCAAATTTTAACGTTAAGTATTTTTACTTTTTACAGTATTTCTATTACATTTGTTAATATGAAAAAATCTTATATCATTCTAATATTTATTTTTTTATTTTCATGCGATGATGGAGATTTTAACATTCCTGAATTTGATTTTTCTAATAGTGAAATAGAAAGCTGTGGAGATGTAGTTCTTTATAAAGTCAATGAAAACGAAACGTTGATACTTGAAATTGATCCTAGCCCAAAATTAGGAGAAGAAGACAAAGAGGATACCTTTCTTACCCATAAATGGGATAATGAATCTTTTGCTGTTACCACAACTGGAAAAAATAAAATTATCTATAGAACGTTAGATGAGGTCCCAACAAAGGATTATTACTGTCAAAACATTCCGCCAACGTCACCTAAAGTCACCAATGAATGGACAGGTACAGGGAATGTGGTGGTAGATACTGAGTTCACCCAAGATGATGAGGATGGTGTTGAAGAGTTAGATTTAACCAAAAATAGTGATGGCGATAGTTTTCCAGATTATATAGATTCTGATGATGATAATGATGGTATTCTGACAAAAGATGAAGATGTTGATGGTGATGGTGACCCTACCAATGATAATACAGACGGAGATGATAAACCAAATTATTTAGATGATGATGATGATAATGATGGTTTAGATACTAAATTTGAATCAAAAGAAGATACTGATGGCAATGGTTTAGATGATTATTTAGATAGTAATACTCAAAATCCTCTTTCTGAAGCTAGAACTGTAAAAAATAGCTATAAACAAATATATAAAATTACTATTGAGATTCAATCCTTAAAATTAACAAATGCTAGTGGTAATACTATAAATTATGATGTTTATGAATATGGGACAAAAACTAATGAAAATGAAGTAATTGACAAAGAAGAGTAAAATGGGAGTAATTTCTTTTTTAGAGGAAAATTTGTTATCCTGTTCTTGGAAAAAAATGGGAGTGGAATGCACAGGTTGTGGTATGCAACGCTCAATTATTTATATTTTAAAAGGTGAGTTTGTTGAGGCTTTTTACATGTATCCTGCAATTTACACTTTAATTATTATGTTTGTGTTTTTAGGTTTCCACTTAAAATTCAGTTTTAAAAATGGTTCTAAAATTTTATTATCACTATTTATTCTAAACCTTATCATTATAATTTCTAATTTTATATTTAAAATCAGCTAAACCACAAAATTATGGAAAAACAACAATTACCAAATTCAACTTTAGTATTAGTCATGGGTATTCTTTCAATTATAGGGTGTTGTTGCTATGCTGTACCTGGTATAATTTTCGGAATAATAGCCATAATTGTAGGTAATAATGCTATGAAAGTATACAATGAAGCACCTGAGAATTATTCAGAAATTGGGAATGTAAAAGCTGGTAGGATAATGGGAATTATTGGTCTTATTTTAAGTGTTCTATTTATAGCCTATGTGGTTTGGGCATTTACAACACTTGGTCTCACTTGGGAAGAACTTCAAAATGAAGAACTTATAAGAGAGAGAATAGAAGATCTTCTAAATCAGTAGTTTAGCTAATCTCTACATTCAACAAATCGTAATGTGAATCATGTTTTACGACTACTCCATTCTTAACTACTAACAATTGCGGAGATTGATGTATAACATTAAAACGTTGAGCCAGCTCATTAGAAATAGCCCTATAGCTCAGTAAATCTAAATAATACAAGTCAATAGTAGCATCTATTTCTTTCTTTTCAAACTGTTTTAGTACAGCTCTGCT
>JGI24023J19991_10001120_pt1 | contig 20909 bp, 16 predicted proteins | sample Cruoilmetagenom1_FD_19991 | JGI IMG/M metagenome (IMG submission 19991) | reverse complement strand
GCCAGCGAACCCGCCACCGCTCATCGCACCACGGTGTTTGAAGATACCGGCTTGTACGATCAGCAGGCGAGTGAGACAGGTGCGAGAGACCTGGCCCAGGCACGATTCGACGCTTCGCTGAACGACCCCATCACGGGCTCCGGCGAACTCGATGCGCTGCGTTACGGCGGCATTCTCGAAATGGGAAAGCTGGTGGACCTGCGCGGTGCCGGCCGCAGCTACGACGGGACTTACTATGTCAAGAGCGTCAGCCATCGAATCGACATCCGCAAAGGGAGTTACAAGCAAAGTTTCACCCTGACCCGCGAGGGATTCGGCGCCACCAGCATGAGGGTTAGCGTATGACCACAGAGCGTTACTATGGAAAATACCGCGGCACGGTGGAAAACAATGTCGATGACAGAGAAACGGGCCGCATCGAAGTCGGTGTGTCGACGGTCATGGGCGCCGGCAACAAGAACTGGGCCATGCCCTGTGTTCCCTATGCCGGCAACGGCGTCGGCTTGTTCGCGATACCGCCTCGAGGCACCAGCGTCTGGGTCGAGTTCGAAGGCGGCGATCCGGGCCGCCCCATCTGGACCGGTTGTTTCTGGAACGAAGGCGAGAAGCCGGTGGATCCGTACACGGTTGACAAGAAAGTGCTTAAGACCGCTCAGGGCACCATCACCATCAACGATGCTTCCGATTCAGCGGGTATCACCATCGAAACCAACAGCAATCCAAAAATGAAAATCGTCCTGGACAGCAATGGAATAGAGATCAACACCGGAAACAGCAAAATAATGCTTGCCGCCAACCCCAAGCAGGTCTCGATCAACGACGGCGCATTGGAGGTGATCTGATGCCGGGCTATCTGCTCCACCAAGGGGCGACAGTTTTGTGCGCACACGGCGGACAAGCGCAGCCGACCGCGGTTAATCCACGGGTGAAGATCAATGGTCAGTCCATCGTGACGCAATCCAATTCCTATACGATATCCGGTTGTTCCCTGCCACCGCCACCGAATGCCAACGGACCTTGTGTGTCGGCGCAATGGACCCGCGGAGCGGTCCGGGTCAAGGCAGGCGGCGTCCCCGTGCTGCTGCAGGACAGCCAGGCAAGCTGCGCGCCGACGGGAACCGGCTTGACTATTGTGACCACGCAAACCACGGTGAGAGGGACCTGAATGAACATTGACGTCCCTTTTTGCTTCGACAGCCGCGGCCGCACCGCCTCGGACGACGATCATGATCATATCCGCGACATGATCGAACAGTTTCTGTTCACCAATCCCGGTGAGCGCGTCAATCGTCCCGAATTCGGCAGCGGCTTGCTGGGCATGGTATTCGAGCCCAACAGTCCCGAGTATGGCGCGGTTTTGCAGCAAGGGATCGAAGCGGGCCTGCAGCGTTGGTTGGGCGATCTGATCGAGGTCCGTTCCCTGCAGGTTATCAGCGAAGAGGCGGTGCTGCGGGTGGTTTTGCAGTACGCGGTACGGCCCAGCGGCGAGGCACGCACGGAGACCTTTCAGCGGAGCATGGCGCCATGAACGAATCGAACTTGATCTGCCTCGACGAGCGGCGGCGCCATCTGGTCCGCGAAAAAGGGCTGAACGGGCTGGATTATCTGGAAGTCAGCGACGACCAATTGAAGTTGACGGTGTATTTCCTGGCCAAGGCGCCGGAAGATCTGCAAAAAGAAAATGTTGTCATCAGAGGCGGGCGCCGCATCCGCGGCATTCGGGTGATCGATCTGAGATTGTGTATTCAGGCCGATCCCGCCCGCGATGACTGCGTGATCCTCACCGTCGATCGCTTCGGCGACTTCTCTGACTACACCCTTTGTCTCGTGGGTCTGGATGAACAGGGCCGGCCATCGCCTCATGCACTACCTGGATTCGATCCCCGCTACGCCTGCCTGGATTTCAGCTTCAAGGCCGGGTGCCCCAGCGATTTGGATTGTAAACCGATCGATGTCTGTCCGTCGCCCGCGAATGTTGAGCCGGAAATCGACTACCTGGCAAAAGACTACGCCAGTTTTCGTCAGCTGATGCTCGATCGTCTCGCCTTGACCATGCCTGAGTGGCGCGAAACGCATGTGCCCGACATCGGGGTTGCGCTGGTGGAGCTGCTGGCCTATACCGGTGACCAGCTCAGCTATTATCAAGACGCCGTCGCCACCGAGGCTTATCTGGATACGGCGCGGCAACGCATTTCCGTGCGGCGCCATGCGCGGTTGGTGGACTATCACATGCATGAGGGCTGCAATGCACGGGCCTTCGTGTGCGTGGCAACAGATGCCAGGGTGGACCTCGAACCCGCCGAGCTATTCTTCATCACGGGCAAGGGGCTGGACTTCAACAAGAGATTATTGACGGCGGAGGCGTTGCGCGGGATTCCGGGCAGCCGCTATGAAGTGTTCGAACCCGCGAATGTCTCGCCGCGAAGTGTCGAGTTCCGGCTAAGCGATCTGAAGTACCCAGGATGTCCGGCGGTCAAGCTGCGGGACCGGGAAGACCCGATATCCGAATACATCTACGGCACTTTTTCATCGGAAACACAGGGCATGCTGGCGGAGTATACCGGTGACGGTGCGCGACGACCCGGTGACACTTTGCAAGAAGCGCTGGTGGCCGAGTTCAACCGATTGTTGTACAGGCCAGATCTTTACCATCGGTCCCGTTTCGCGGCAATCGAGCTTGGCGACGATATCCGGACTCTCCTCGACTCGAACCCACAGGGCGATGAACTGGCGCGCCTGAACCGGGTTTTGTTGCAGCGAGCGTACCCGCAGGAACTCGCGACTGTCCGGCAGCCGGATGATCCGATATGTCTGGATCCGGATCACAATGAAATCCGCTTTTATACATGGGGCGATCAGGAGTGCTGCTTGGGGCGCGGCACGATGAGCGCGGTCCTGGCGGATGCCTGGCTCCCGATGGGCAGGGCGGGTGAAGAAACGACCGATATCGAAGAGTGCCGGCGGCTGCGGGTCCTGGGCCAACTGCAGCCCGGAGACGTACTGATCTTCGAAGAGATGAAGGGGCCCAAGACAGGCAATCCGGCCGACGCCGATCCGGAACATCGGCACGCGGTACGCCTGACGCACGTTTTATTCGATATCGACCCGCTCACCCACCAGCCTATCGTACATATCGACTGGGCGGAAGATGACGCGTTACCGTTTCCCTTGTGCCTGTCCGCCATCGGGCCTGCGCCGGAATGCCCGCTGCTCGAGAACATCAGTCTTGTTCGCGGTAACGTTATTTTGGTCGATCACGGGCGCAGCATCGGCCCGGAAGACCTCGGCACGGTTGCCGCCGAACCGACCGAACCGCGTTGCGAAGGAGAAGGACAAGCGGCGGAAGTAGAGATCCTTCCTGAGGGCTTTACAGCGCAATTGGAGCACGCACCTTTGACGTTTGGCGAGCCTGTCGCAGCGGAGATGCCGGCCTCCGCCATGATGGACCAGTATCCCCGCCAAGCCCTGCCTCAAATTGCGCTTGCCGCCAAGCGTACGTTGGGAGACAGCGAAATTGTACGGACATGGAGTCCGACCGATGATCTGTTGAACAGTCGGGCCAATGAACGTCGCTTTGTCGTCGAGCCGGACGGAGAAGGTCGCGGACATCTGCGCTTCGGTGACGGCGAACTCGGACGTCTGCCCGAAGCGGGCACTATATTCCTCGCAACCTACCGGACCGGCAATGGCCCTGCCGGCAACGTCGGCGCTGAATCCATCTCCCATCTTGTCCAGCGTTCAACGACACTCAGTGGAGTGCAGCTTACTCCGCGCAACCCACTGCCCGCCAGGGGCGGGATCGCGCCGGAACCGATGGCCGATGTCAAGCTGTTTGCGCCGCACGCATTTCGCAGCGAAATACAACGCGCCATCACCGCACAGGACTATGCACACATTGTCATGCGCGATTTCAAGGCAGAAGCCCAACGAGCCGCGGCCAAGCTTCGCTGGACCGGCAGCTGGGTCGAAGTGCTTGTCGCGGTCGATCCAAAAGGCGAGGTGAACGCAGACCCGGAACTGTTGAACGAGATCGCAAAACATCTCTACCGCTATCGTCGCATGGGACACGACGTTGTCGTTGCACCGGCCCGGTATGTTGCCTTGGCAGTGGAATTGACCGTTTGCGTCCTGCCGAATTATCTGCGTGGCCAGGTCAAGGCGGCCGTACTGGAGGTCTTGAGCAACCGCATGCGTCCGGATGGAAAGCTTGGCTTTTTCCATCCCGACCGTCTGAGCTTCGGAGAAGGCGTTGCGGCCAGTTCTCTGGTTGCCGCTGTCCAAAATCTCCCGGGCGTGGAGAGCGTTTTCGTCGACAAATTGAAGCGTCAATTCGAAGATTCGCAGGATCTCCCAGAGGATGGAATTTTACGTTTTGGACCGCTGGAGGTTGCCCGATTGGACAACGATCCCAACCGGCCTGAAAACGGCGTTTTGCAACTGAAAATGGGGGGTGGAAGATGAAACCGGAGCATTGTGGCTGTTGTGAAGGCGTGCAGCGTCGGACCCCGCAGGCTTTAGCCAACCGTCCGGGGCTCTCGTCCCTGGCGTATCGCATCGGCACACACAGCAGCTTTCTCGAGACCATGAAAGCCCGCCTTTCCGATTCGTATGTGGACGTTTGGATCAAGGAAGACGGCGAGGAGGCGCGCTATCTTCAAGCCATGATGAGCCGTCATCCCGAGGTGGCGGTCGAGCTGCTGCAAGAGCAAGAGACAAAGAAAAAGTATCGCATCTACCGGCTGCACGCGCTGACCACCCGGGATCCCAGCGATCCGAGCATCGCTTTGCTCGACGCTTGGGCAACGGTGGCGGATGTGCTTACCTTTTACCAGGAGCGTATCGGCAACGAAGGTTATCTGCTGACCGCAACCGAGCGTCGTTCCATCGTGCAGCTCGCAAATCTGGTTGGATACACGTTGAAACCCGGTGTCGCCTCGAGCGCCTTTCTCGCCTTCACCCTGGATAAAGGCTACAAGACGTCGATCCCCGCAGGCACCCGGGGCCAGAGCATGCCCAACCCAAGCGGATCGCCTCAATCCTTCGAGACATCGGAACCGTTGCAGGCACGCGAGGAGTGGAGCCGGATCCAGCCACGCCGGACCATGCCGCAGTTTATTACGGATAAAACGCACACGCTTTACCTAAAGGGTGTCGCGACAGGGTTGAAGCCGAACGATCCGCTGTTGGTCATCGACCGTAGCGGCGAGCAATTCTTTCGTCGGGTGCTGAGTATTGAGCCCGATCCCGAGTCGGATCGCAGCAAAGTGGTGTTAACCTTATTCGCAGAGGCTGAAATACCCTCTGCGGAACCAAAAAAGGTGTCGCTGACAGAGGCCCTTACCGACCTGATGGGGCCTCTATCCAAATCGCCGTCGCTGCCGCCCCGCAGCGCGCGGACGCTCAAACGTGCGCCAAAGCAGGTCTACGGCCCATCCGTGGATACCAACCTGAAGCTGTTGAGTGCACTGAAAAAAGCGCCCGATGTCTACGCGGCGATCGAAGGCGTGACGGCTCAAACCGGACCTGCTCGGGTGTATGCATTTCGCACGACGGCCGCCTTGTTTGGCAACAATGTTCCGAAGCAGATTACCTATGCATTGAGAACGAACCAGCCGTTGCCGCCAGAGAACTGGCAGGAATGGCCGATTGCTGATGACGAGAGGTCTAATGTGGCCTATCTGGACGGTGCCCACGACAAGATCCAACCGGGCAGTTATATCGCAATCAGAACAGTTGACTCAGATGCGCAGGTGTTCGGAAGCGTTACTGTGCATACCCTTCCTCGCAGCCAGTACGGCATCAGCGCCAAGACCACCAGGATCACATTGCCGGAAGGGGAGACATGGAGGGAGGATCCACCTGATCCGCTCGAAGATCGTAGGGATTTTTTCACTGAACAAATCCGCGGGACCGTCGTCTACGCCGAAAGCGAACCGCTCGAGCTGGCCGAGGAACCTATCGTAGAGGATATCGGCGGGGCAACGATCGAGCTGGACGGTCTATATGAAGGACTCGAAGCGGGGCGCTGGTTGATCGTCTCGGGCGAACGCAGCGATATTGCGGCGAGCCGCAGCACTGCGAACGGTGACGAAGACAATTCAGAACTCAAGGCCAGCGGCGTCAACGCCAGTGAGCGGGTGATGGTTTCCGGTGTCTCTCACCAACTGCGTAAGGCTAAGGCGGACCAAAAACAAATCCTTCCGGGCGAAAGCTTTCACACAGTCCTTACGTTGGCAAATGAACTAGCCTACACCTATAAGCGCGACAGCGTCGTTATCCATGGCAACGTCGTTAAAGCCACGCAAGGTGAAACGCGTCGGGAAATCCTTGGAAACGGCGACGGAGCACGCGCGCGGCAGACGTTTACGCTGGCTCAGTTGCCATTGACGCATTTGGCGGCGCCCACGCCCGAGGGCGCGCAAAGTACCTTGAAAGTCCGGATCAACGATGTACGCTGGCACGAGTCCGACAATCTGTTCACACTTGACGCCAATGCCCGCGGCTACATCACACGCACCGATGACGAGGGCAAAACGAACATCATTTTCGGCGATGGCATCCATGGGGCGCGCCTCCCCAGCGGCAGTGAGAACATAAGCGCCATGTACCGTTCCGGCATCGGCAAATCAGGCAACGTCGGTGCCAAGCGCATCAGCCTGCTGGCCACCAAGCCTTTGGGCGTAAAAGCAGTCATCAACCCTCTGCCCGCCACCGGCGGGGCTGATGCCGAAGGCCGCGACCAGGCTCGCGAGAACATACCGCTGGCACTCATGGCGCTGGACCGCATCGTTTCTGTGCAAGACTACGCCGATTTCGCACGCAGCTACGCAGGGATTGCAAAAGCGAGCGCCGCCTGCCTTCCCGCTGCTGATCGACAGGTGGTTCATGTCACGGTGGCCGGCGTGGATGACATTCCCATCGACAGGGACTCCGAATTGTATCTCAATTTATACCAGGCACTACGCAGATATGGTGATCCCCATCAACCGATTCGCCTGGCAACCCGGGAGCTCATGCTGCTGGTGATTTTTGCCGGCGTGCGGGTTCTGCCCGACTATCAATGGGACAAGGTCGAGCCGCGGGTACGGCAGGCGCTGCTGGATGCTTTTGCCTTCGAGAAGCGGGCGCTCGGCCAGGAGGTGCTGCTGAGCGAAGTCATCGGTGTCATTCAGGCAGTATCGGGGGTGGCCTATGTGGATGTGGATATTCTCCACGCGGTGTCCGAGGACGTTACACCGGAACATCTGGAAAAACTCGCGGACACTTTAAAGAGCCAACAGCCAGCCAAACGCATTCCAGTCGGTACGGCCCACATTGCGACAGATGATCACCGCGTGATAAAGCCTGCGCGGCTGGCTTATCTCGATCGAGAGTTACAGAACGATACCCTTGTTCTCTGGGAGCTGACTCATGAATGAAACAAGCGATCGCCTGTATGAACTGCTGCCGGTTGTTTACCGCCAGCGCGACGCGGAACAGGGCTGGCCGCTCAAGGCGCTCCTGAGAGTGATCGGCGAGCAGGTGGGTGTGGTGGAGACGGACATCGCCCAGCTTTATGAGAATTGGTTCATCGAAACCTGCGAAGATTGGGTGGTGCCGTATATCGGCGACCTGGTGGGCTACCGAATCGTCTATGAAGCGGGCGAACCTGCTGAGCCATCCTCGCCGCAGGGGCGCTTGCGCAACAGGATTCTGATTCCCCGCCGCGAAGTGGCGAATACGGTTCGCTACCGGCGGCGCAAGGGCACCCTGGCCTTGCTGGAGTTGCTGGCGAACCATGTCGCCGGCTGGCCGGCACGAGCGGTCGAATTTTACCGGCTGGTCGGTTGCCACCAAGCGGTCAATCATCTGCGGCCCCAGCGCGGGCGTACGGTGGATGTTCGCTTAGGCGATGCCTTGGAAAGGCTGGACGGGCCCTTCGATGAACTGGCCCATACCGTCGATGTTCGGCGCATCGATTCCCACCGGACACCCGGGCGCTATAACCTGCCCAATGTCGGCGTATTCGTGTGGCGGTTGAAGTCGTTTTCGGTAACCCAGGCACCGGCCTATTGCATGGAGCCGGTTGGGGATCATTGCTACACGTTCAGCGTTCTCGGCAACGATGTACCATTATATACCCGTCCTCAGCGCGAGGCTGAACCCACCGATATCGCCGGTGAGCTGAACCTTCCGATTCCAATTCGCCGGCGCGCGCTGGAACAACGCCTGACCGATTATTATGGCGAAACAAAGAGCTTTCACATCTGGCTGGAGGTTGAGATCCCCTCCGGTAGCGGCGAATCGGGTGAGGTTCTTGACCGCGTAGCCGTGCCACCGGAAAAAATCATCGTGGCCGACCTGACCGATTGGCAGTATCACCCGATTTCAGACCGGATTGCGCTCGATCCGGAACTCGGCCGGATATCCTTTTCGCCCAGAGCGCTGCCCAAGGGCGGCGTGTGGGTCTCGTATCGCTATGGCTTCAGCACCGGGATGGGCGGCGGAGACTACGCGCGCTCTTCCATCCAGCAAGAAAACGCGAAACGCTACGCCGTGGGTGAAAACCAAGAACACAAAACCTTGACCGAAGCCTTACGGAAATGGCAAGAGGATTCGGAGACTGATGAAAATTCGCCGCCGAATGCAGTGATCGAGATCACCGACAGCAGCGCGTATGTCGAACACCTGAAGGTGGTCATTCCGGAAAACCGGAGCCTGCAGATCCGTGCCGCCAACGGGGTGCGCCCGACCCTTCGACTATTGGATTGGCACACGTCGCGTCTGGACGATTTGCGGATCACCGGCGAGGCGGGCAGCCGTTTTTCAATCGACGGTTTGCTGATCACGGGCCGAGGGCTGCATGTCGAAGGGGCGGTCGCTGCGGTGGCTATTCGTCACTGCACCTTGGTGCCCGGCTGGGGCTTTCTATGTGAACCCGAGTCGGCGCGGGCCGTCGAACCCAGCCTCGAGCTGGTGAATACGGGTGCGTGCGTCACGATAGACCACAGTATTATCGGACCGATCCAGGTGATACAGGATGAAGTCCAAGCCGATCCCATCAAGCTTCACATCAATGACAGCATCATCGACGCCACCAGCCGTGAGCGAGAGGTATTGGGTGCGCCGGGCGGCCTATTCGCCCATGCCGATGTCACTATAGTGCGCAGCACCGTCTTCGGGCGCATCGAAACGCACGTCATCGAGCTGGCGGAAAACAGCATTTTCCTGGGACCGATTCGGGTTGTTCGACGCCAGCGCGGCTGCATGCGTTTTTGTTACGTGATGCCGCATTCCCGCACCCCCAGGCGTTATTACTGCCAGCCCGATTTGGTCGAAAAACCCATTAAGGATCGATTCGACCCCGACACCTGTTCTGCCGAAGATCGCGACCGGGAGATTAACCGTGAACGCCTGCGGGTAAGGCCGCTGCTCAATAGCACACGTTATGGTGATCCGGCCTATTGCCAATTGGCAGACGATTGCGCCGACGAAATCAAGCGGGGGGCCGATGATCGGTCCGAAATGGGAGCATTTCACGACCTGTATTCACCGCAGCGGGAAGCCAATCTGCGGGCGCGGCTGAACGAATACACGCCGGCCGGTATGGACGTCGGAATAATCACCGCAAGTTAATGACATAAGGAGAAGAACCATGAAAGGCGATTTCTCACGGGTTACACTGAACGAGGAAAAGCACTACTCCCTGGTGCTGATGCAGCAGGGCAGAGTACTGCTGGATAACGACTGGAACGAACAGGGGCTGACACTGTGGCTTGCACAGCAGAAACTCATTGGAGATCTGATCGGAGAGCACGGCGGGCCAGAGGGCAGCTTCGAAATTTATCCGATGCCGTCCGACGAAACCCCGAGTGCGTCTGATTTCATGATTCGCGATGGACGTTATTATGTCCAGGGTGCGATGTGCGAGAACGAAGAATCGTGCCGTTTCACCGACCAGCCGGACTACCCGCCATTCAGCGACTACAATCCGAATCCGATCGATGAGCCAGGGACTTATCTCATATACCTGCATGTGTGGCTTCGACACATCACTCACCTGGAAGACGAAGCGTTGCGTGAAGTCGCCTTGGGTGGGCCGGATACCACTACCCGCGTCAAGACCGTTTGGCAGGTGAAGGCCAAGAAAACAGACCTAGCGTTATATAGCGACGATGGCGCAGCCAACCGAGTTCTTAAGGAAAATTACGAACAATTCGAACAGGAGTTGGGTGATGAGATCTATCCAAGGAGCAGCTTCCTCAAGGCCCGAGCCATTATCCCCCGGGAAACGGTGGAACCTTGCAGGATTTCTCCGGAAAACCGTTACCGCGGCGCTGAGAATCAACTCTATCGCGTCGAAATCCATCGCGGTGGGCTGGCCTTTGATGCAGAAGCCAATAATCAAACTCCACGACCGGCCACATTTAAATGGTCCCGGGAAAACGGTTCGGTGGTATTTCCGATCGAAGACATCAACGGCAGCGTGGTGACTGTCAGCCACCTTGGCCGTGACACGCGTTTCGGTCTGAAGCCAGGCGACTGGGTTGAGGTTGTTGATGATGACTATGTACTGCTGGGAAAGAGGGAAAAGCTCCTCCGGGTGGGAGAGGTCGATCCGGTCGAGATGCAGGTTGTCTTGTCGGAATCCCCGGCTCACACGCCCGGGTCATCCAAGCATCCCCTGTTGCGCCGCTGGGACCAAAAAGGCGACGAGGAAGGAGGGATGATTGTCGTCGAAGAAGGCAAGTGGGTCGAGCTGGAGGACGGTGTGGAAATCTGGTTCGAGCCTCCACCAAGTCAGATCCTGGCCCACTATTGCAGCGGCGAATGGTGGTTCATTCCCGCGCGAACGGCTACGGGTGATGTGGAATGGCCAAAAGAGAGCGACGGAAGTCCTCTATCCCAACCGGCTATGCATCCTACCCAGGGTTTCGCACCGCTTGCCCTCGTAGAATTTAGTGAGGACGGAATTATTGCTGATAATAATGACATTATAGATTTGCGGCGCAAGCTTGCGCAGCGTTGGGAATAGCAGTGCTCAGAGGCTATTGAGCGACCCAAGCCGCTCAATTCGGATAAATGCGTTTTCGCCTAGGATCTCCCGCCGGACAGCAGGTCGAGCATCAAATTGAAATCGCAATCGTACACGTAACTCTGTCAATCGTGCACCGTGCGCACCATTTCGCCTACAATTCGTTCACTGGTATTGGTGTTAGGCGGTCGCTTCGGCTTCAAAATTCCCCATTGCCCCCTTTTTCATAAGGGGCAATGAACGGTTTTACAAGTGTTCTTCGCATTTTATTCTCATTTGTCATTCATGTACGGTTTATACTCGATTGGTCGCCAAGCCGAGGCGGCCCTTCCGCCGTCAGCGCTCCAATCGACAGTTCGGGAGCCGAACCGTTCTTAGCGCTTGACGGTCTCCTCGCAATGAAGCAAACGCTTATCGGCACGTTTTGTTAGGATCGCCTTTTCAAAACGACAAAATGAAAAAGCGTGCATGCAAAGCTCGATTTCCCCGTTGCAGCGTATGGCAGGGAGGACCAAGCAGCCGCTAAATCGGATGCATGGCACGTGCGAAGGAGTCCCGGTGACAAAAAAACTAATCTTCATTGTCTTTCTGCTTCTGGCCGCATGGCTGTCCTGGACGCTGTGGTCAACCCCGCCCGCAAGCAGCACAACCCGGAAACTGGTGCTGACCGGCTCGAGCACTGTCGCCCCGCTCGCCGCGGAGATCGGCAGGCGTTTCGAGACGCTGCATCCCGACGTGCGGGTGGATGTGCAGACCGGCGGCTCCTCGCGCGGCGTCAACGACGCCCGGGCGGGTCTGGCCGATATCGGCATGGCGTCGCGGGCGCTCAAGACCTCGGAAGAAGATCTTTACAGCTTCACCATCGCTCTGGACGGTATCAGCATCATCGTCAACCGGTCCAACCCGGCCGCGGCGCTGAGCAGGCAGCAAATTATCGAGATATACACCGGCGCAATCACAAATTGGCGCGAAGTGGGTGGGCGGGATGCGCCCATCACTGTGGTAAACAAAGCCGAAGGCCATTCAACGCTGGAGCTGTTCCTGCACCATTTCGGCCTGCAAAACAGAGCGGTGAAACCGCAGGTGATCATCGGCGACAACCAGCAGGGCATCAAAACGGTGGCCGGCAACCCCAATGCCATCGGCTATGTCTCGATCGGTTCCGCGGAGTATGAGGCCGGTCACGGGACACCGATCAAGCTGCTGCCGCTGGAAGGCGTGCAGGCATCGGTGGAAAATGTTCGCAACGGCAGCTTCCCGCTCGCAAGACCCTTGAACCTGGTGACACAGTCGGAACCTGCCGGCATCGTCAGGGACTTTATCGAATTCGCCCGTTCGGAACAGGTGCGTGAACTGGTCGAAGCTCAATACTTTGTTCCCCTCGCGCGCTGACCAACCGCTGCTGTGGCTGCTGCGCCTCTGCGCGTTGACGGCGGCGACGGTTGTGCTGCTGATTCTGACATTTCTGGTCATCGAATCCCGGCCGGCGCTGCGCGATGTGGGTATCGCGCGGTTTTTCGGCGACCGCTCCTGGCACCCGACCGAAGGCGAATACAACTTCATGCCGATGCTGTCGGGGACCGTCTATTGTTCGCTCGGAGCGCTGCTGCTGGCGGTTCCTTCAGGGATCGCCGCAGCGCTGTTCAGCCGCTGGTATGCACCGGCATCCGTTGCAGGCCTGTTTCGTCGGCTGATCGAGCTGCTGGCCGGCATCCCTTCGGTGGTGTATGGCTTGTGGGGGCTCACCACGCTGGCGCCGTTGATCGGTCGGCTGCATGCACCGGGAACCAGCCTGCTGGCCGGAATCCTGATTTTGGCGCTGATGATTCTCCCGACCATCGCTTTGACCGCCGATGCGGCGCTGGCCGCCGTACCGCAGGCTTATCTGCGCGGAGCTGCGGCTTTGGGACTGTCGCGCTGGGGGATGATCAGCGGCGTCGCCCTGCCCGCCACGCGCTCCGGCATCGCGACCGGAATCCTGCTGGCCGCCGCGCGCGCGATGGGAGAGACGATGGCCGTGCTCATGGTGTGCGGCAATGTGGTGCAATATCCGGACAGTCTGTTCGATCCGGTACGTACTCTCACCGCCAACATCGCCCTCGAGATGGCCTATGCGATGGGCGATCATCGCGCGGCGCTGTTCGTTTCGGGGCTGGCGTTGATGCTGCTGATGCTGGCGATGGTTGGCGCTGCCGGCCTGCTGTCGCGCGGGAGGCGATATGCCTGAAGCAACCGCCCATTCGATCGCTCCGTTGGGGATAACAAGAGACCGGCTCGCGACTTTTGTCATCTGGTCGGCGGCCCTGCTTGTGACCGGGCTGTTTCTCTGGCTGATTTCGGACATCCTCCTGGGCGGCATAACACGTCTGTCGTGGGCGTTTCTCACCGAGCCGCCATTCGATGCCGGCCGCAGCGGCGGCATCGGCCCAATCATCGTCTCCACCGGCCTGATCCTGTTGGTCGCTATTGCAGCATCGGTCCCGCCGGCACTGGGGACCGCCATTCTGCTGGCCGAATTCAGCCGCAGGGAGAGCCTTTTCGGCCGCTCGGTGCGGCTCAGCCTGGATGTGCTCGCCGGCGTGCCGTCCATCGTTTTCGGACTGTTTGGCAATGCCTTTTTTTGCATCTATCTCGGCTTGGGATTCTCGATTCTCTCGGGCGGTCTGACGCTGGCGTGCATGGTGCTGCCGATACTGATTCGCACGGCCGAGGAGGGCTTGCGCTCGGCGCCGGACGACTACCGTCTGGCAGCCGCCGCACTGGGACTGTCCCGCAGCGCAGCGCTGATGCATCTGCTGCTGCCGACCGCGATGCCCGCTTTGATCGCGGGCCTGATGCTGGGGATCGGGCGGGCGATGGCGGAAACGGCGGCGCTGATCTTCACCAGCGGCTATGTGGACCGCATGCCGGACTCGCTTTGGGATTCCGGCCGGGCGCTGTCGGTGCACATCTACGATTTGACTATGAACGTCGCCGGCGGCGACGCCAACGCTCGCGCCGCGGCGCTGGTTCTGGTCGTTTTATTGTTGCTCGTCAACGGGGCCGCCATGACATTGGCCGACCGTTGGCGCAATGCGAGGATCGTGACAGCATGAGCCAATCGCTCAACGATGACTTAAACAGATTCGACCACACGGTCGACCCGGAAATGGATAACAGCGCCTATACGCTGGGGCCGCTGCAGGCAGGACCACCCTGCTGCCATCCAAGGCCGCTGATCCGGGTCGAACATCTGTCCGTCCGCTACGGCGAAAAACCGGCGCTGGAAGAGATTACCCTGGATATTCACCGCGGCTGTATCACCGCACTGATCGGCCCCTCCGGCTGTGGCAAGACCACTTTTCTTTCGGTTCTCAACCGGCTCACCGACATGATCCCCGGCTGTCGTGTGGCAGGCCGCGTTCGCATGGGTTCGACCGACCTGCTCCATCCTGCATTGGATGTGCAGGCGCTGCGCCGCGAAGTCGGCATGATTTTTCAGAAGCCAGTACCGTTTCCGCTCTCCATCCGCCGCAACATCGAGCTGTCGCTGCTCGAGCATCGTATTACCAAACGGTCCGAACTTGACGGCATTGTGGAGCAGGTACTCACCGATGTCGGCTTGTGGAACGAGGTAAAAGACCGCCTCAACGCCCCTGCGCCGGCCCTCTCCGGCGGCCAGCAGCAGCGTCTCTGCATCGCCCGGGCGCTCGCCCTGGAACCGGGAATTTTATTGATGGACGAACCCTGCAGTGCGCTGGACCCGATTGCTTCCGGCGTGGTGGAAGATCTGATCCAGCGGCTGCGTGGCCGCTACACCGTGATAATCGTCACCCACAACCTGGCTCAGGCGCGGCGCATCGCCAACTACGCAGGCTTCTTCTGGGTAAAAGAGCGCGCTGGCACGTTGATCGAATTCGGGCAGTGCCGTCAGATTTTCGAATCACCCAACCAGGATCTGACCGCCGCCTATGTGAGCGGCAAACGGGGTTGACGATCCACTGCTGGAAGTGCCGTCGGACAACGAATAAAAACCGGGAGGCATCGGCATTCAGGCCGGCTGCGGCACTCGTCCCATTCCATCCTATTTTTTCAATGCTGTCGAATACAAGGTCGCGTACACTTTCCCCCCTCCGGGAGAAGGTCGGGATGAGGGTATCCAAATAGCTGAGCTCCTTTGTTTATCGTCCCCTCTCTCGATGGAGAGGGCTTGAGTCAACAGCATTGTCATACCGTCTCGGCTGCCATCTGCGTTCCCTGCACACGCGCCTGGATCTTGGCGAAGGCGGTGTCGCGGCCGGTCGACGTATCGTCTTCGAACGGCGAGAAGCCGCAGTCGTCGGTCGTCCCCAGTTGGTCGGGCGGTATGTATTCGGCCGCGAGCCGTACCCGGTCGCATACCGTTTGCGGCGTCTCCACCTTGCTGTCGATCACATCGATGACGCCGACGAATACGCGCTGATCGGGCTTCAGGCACCGTTGAATGATCGACAGTACCCGGCGCGGCTCTTGTTCACTGGCCAACTGCACATAAAAATTTCCGGCTTCGAGTCGAAACAGATCGGGCAGCAGTTCGGCATAATCGACGTCGGCGCTGTGGGTGGAATCCTGATCGCCTCCCGGACAAGTATGAACCCCGATCCGTTTTCTCTGCTCCGGACCGAACCGTTCCAGCACCCGATTATTGAGGTCGATGAATTGCCGCAGCAGTGCTTTGGTGGGATCCAGCTTGACCGCCAACCGGCCTTCGGTAAAATCGATCTGAACGCAGTAGGCTCCGGCCTCCAGGCAGCGACGAATATCCTGGGAAACCTCATGAACCAAATCGTTCAAAAAATCTTCACGCCGGTAGCCGGCAAGTCCTTCCTGCGGATAAATGAGACTGAGTGCCGATGCCGAAATGACCGCCTGCTTGACCGGCACGTGCGCATAAGGCAGCGCCGCCCGAAGATATTCGACAGCATGGTTTCGATAACGAAAAGGTCCTGCGGTCAGACGCGGCAGCTGCCGGCTGTGCCCATCCTCGAAAGGAATGACAACACCGTCGCTGGCGATATTGGGCAACCCTTCCAAAGGATAGGTCGCAAAGCTGGATTTGCGCTGCTCGCCGTCGGTGATCACCGGCGAACCGGTCGCTTCGAAACGTCGGATGGTATCTTGCAGCGCAGCATCATAGGCTTCGCTCAGTTGTTCCGAAGAAGCGTCGCCACTACGATAGCGTCTGAGCATGTCCAGCAGCTCGGGTGGACGAGGAATGCTGCCTATGGGTTCGGTTGGGATCGTCACTGTGTGCTCCAGGTGATTATTGAAAAGCGCCTCGATACATTATCCCCTTCAGCTTCAAAATTCAAACTGGGCGATTAAAACTTCCATTCATTGTTATCCCCTCGATACAATAGGGACGTCGATCTTGTCATTTCCACACAGCGATCAGCAGAGGAGTACAGATGAACGCAAAGACTTTTCTTAAATCCTTTTGGCCGATCGCCGACAACGTTTCGTTGAGGGAAAAAGCCATCTCCGGCCTGGCCGGACTGATCGCTATCGGCCTGGTTCTCGCGATCAGTGGCCACTTCCTGTCGGCTGCCGACGTTCCCTTGGTAGTCGCTTCGATGGGTGCCTCCGCAGTGCTGTTGTTTGGCGTGCCCAACGGGCCTCTGTCACAGCCATGGCCGCTCGTCGGCGGCCATCTGATCTCGGGCGCCGTGGGGGTTAGCTGTGGCCAATGGATCGCCGGGCCGGTTCTCGCCGGCGCGCTCGCAGTCGCCGGTGCGATCTTCGCTATGTACATCATCCGCTGCCTGCATCCTCCAGGGGGTGCGACCGCTCTAGCCGCGGTAATGGGCGGTGACCAGTTGCACCAACTCGGCTTTCAATTCCTGGTGACGCCGTTGGCACTCAATCTGGCGATAATGCTGGCCGCCGCGTTGTTGCTTAACAACCTGCTGCCGCGCCGCTGTTATCCCGCCGCCCTTCATAGCCTGAAGCGTCGGTCGTCTGCGGATACACATGCACCGCCCAAGCGGGCGGAGATCGTCTTCGACAAAGGGGATCTCAGCGCAGCGATGCAGGAGTTGGGTTTCTATGTGGACGTATCCGAGGACGATCTGAGCCGGATTTACAACCACACCCTGGCGGCGGTCCAGCGCAAACACTTCGGGGAGATGCTGTGTCGGGAAATCATGACCACCGAGGTAATTACTGCGGAATACGCAACTCCAGCCCATGATGTTTGGATGCTCATGGTGCAGCACGGGATTCGCGGGATGCCGGTCGTCGACCGCAAAGGCTTCGTGCTCGGAGTGGTCGCCGTAGCCGATTTTCTCAAGCATGTCAGCGACCTTCCCGGCGACAGCTGGAGCGCCCGCCTGCGTACCTTTCTCAGACCATCCCGGAACGAGCACACCGAAAAGCCCGAATATGCCGGCCACCTGATGTCCAAACCACCCATCACTGTTTTCGAAGACCAGCATGTTCTCGATCTGGTGTCGCTTTTTTATCGAAAGCGCGTACACCACATCCCGGTGATTGACCGGTCGCGGCGGCTGGCAGGCATCGTCACCCCCAAGCATCTGGTCTACGCGCTGCATGCGGATCTGCGTTTTGCCGGTGAGCGGCAGGGTACGCCAGTTCCCCAGTCGGCGACGATCGGCTGAGGGTGGCCCCGACGCCTTCACCCTTTTAGAGTCCCCGATGGGCGATGAGTAAAAACCCTCACCTCTTGGCGCGGGATAAGTAGGTATTAACGGCCTCGCCGTTGCATTCTCAGCACTGGTCTTGATAGCGGTTCCCCTTTCCCCCGGGAGAGGATAGGGGAAGATGAAAATAAAAGTGATCTCTTTGTTTTTGATCCCCTCACCCCAACCGTTTCCGTGAGGGAGAGGGAGCTGACAATCGGCCGAATGGCCGATCGATCCGGCTTTTAGCCGCAACCCGATGCCAGCCGGTTTAGCCGGTGAAGTATTCACTCGCAGCCAATCATTGTCACCGCAGGAGGCCGCAATGACTCCAGCATTACCCGGCAACATCCACTTCGGGCGTGAAGTCTGCGGGGACCTGCTTCATGCCGAGCGCCGCGAGTGGTGCCTCTGCAATGGCCTCGGCGCCTATGCCGCCGGCAATCTGGCGGGGACGCTGACGCGCCGCTACCATGGTCTGTTGGTCGCGCCCATCCATCCGCCGTTGGGACGGGCGTTGGTTTTCGCCAATGGATGCAGGACTCGGGACGGTCAGTGAGATTTTCGACGGCGACCCGCCGCACAGTCCGCGCGGCTGTCCGGCCCAGGCTTGCTCGGTGGCCTGTGTGTTGGAAGCTTGGTGGCGGCTGCGAAATGGGCTAATCGCCAAACGAATTCTCCACAGTGCCAGAGAGATCAACAAAATGGAAAGGGAATAAGGAAAGGCATCAACAGCGATTCACGAGGTTAAAAAGGGAAACGTGCCATTTCCCCCTTTTGTTCTTAATGGGCGCGAAGGATCGATCGATAAGCGCTTCGCTAAGCAATATCTGTCCGACCGCTTTCTTGAAGCTTTCAGGTTTTTCAGGCTAGGATCACCCGAAATCTACGCGCAAAATGTCCAATTTTTAAGGAGGCGTTGCATGAAGTATGTCATAAGGAGAATGGATCCACATTCATAGCGGTGGCTGGTAATCTGAAGCATGAGATTGGCACGGGTCATGTGAGTGGCGAATACCAGAGTCCAGGACTTTAAGCTTATGTTGGACGAAGCCGCTTCGCGGAGAAAAGCCACGCCGCCCGATCGAAGTTAAAATGCAGCCTCACCCCCTCGCATACGAGGGATCATTCCAGCAAGAACCATGAGGCTACATCACCATGTCAGCACCATCTGAATCAAATTTCAAGCAAAAGTACCAAAACCATCTCAAGCACCTTCGGCTCAAGGGCCTGCAACCGAAGACCATCGAAGCGTACGCCCGCGCCGTTCGCCGTATCGGTGCCTATTTCGACCATCAGATCGATGATCTGTCGGAACAGCAGTTGACCGACTATTTCACCGACCTGCTCGAGAGCCATTCCTGGAGTGCCGTCAAGCTCGACCTGTACGGCCTTAAATTCTACTACTCCCATGTGTTGCATAAGCCTTGGGTGAATGTGGATCTGATCAAGCCGCCGAAGACCCAACGGCTGCCGGATATCGTCACCGTCGAGGAGGCCCAGCGGCTGTTCATGGCAACCCATACGCTCAGTTACCGGGTCTTCTATTTCACCGTCTACAGCTTAGGTCTGCGACTCGGCGAAGGCTTGCGCCTTCAGGTGGGCGATATCGATGCGCACCGGCGGCGCGTTCATATCCGCGATTCGAAGGGCAACAAAGATCGTTTCGTCCCCCTCCCGAAGTCGACGCTGGATCTGCTGCGCCGCTTCTGGCAGCTGCATCGCAACCCCGCGCTGCTGTTCCCGAATCGTCACGGCGGCCTGAAAGCGGCTCATCGCGCCACCAGTCCGCTCGATCGTGGCGGCGTGCAGAGCACCCTGCGCACGGTGGTGGCCGACTGCGGGATAAAAAAAAGATCACTCCGCACAGCCTGCGTCACGCCTATGCCACTCACCTGATCGAAGCAGGCGTCGACCTGCTCGAGGTGCAGAAGATCCTCGGCCATCGTTCCATCCTCACCACCGCCAGATACACTCACCTGACGTCCAACACGGACCAAAACGCACAGCGGGTCATCAACGAGATGATGAACGGCTTTTCCATCGAATGGGGGACGGTCAAGTGATCCTGCTCTCATCGATCATCCAAACGTTCCAGGCCGACTTTCTGGCGCAATATCAGGGGACGATCCTGCCGAGCCATCGCCGGGCGCTGGCCGCCATGAAGGCCTGCCGTACTTCGCTCAGTCCCTTGATGCAGGCACAATGCAGCGAGTGCGACAACCACGTCTTCGTACCCCACTCCTGCGGTCACCGCAACTGTCCCCACTGCCAGCACCACGAGAGTCAGCAGTGGCTGCAACGCCAGCTGAATAAACAGGTGCCCGCCGAGTATTTCCTGTTGACTTTCACCTTGCCCCAAGAGCTGAGGCCGCTGGCATGGCGGCATCAACGTGTACTCTATTCGTTGATCACCCGCTGCAGCTGGGAGACCGTTAAAACCTTCACCCAGAACGACCGCCAGCTGCAGGGAAGCGCCGGTGCCATCACGGTCCTGCATACCCATTCACGCCGCCTCGATTACCACCCGCATGTCCATTTGGTGATGCCCGCTGCGGCGATCGATGCCGACCAGCGGCTCTGGCGAACCAAGAGCGCCAAACGCAAGAAAAAATCCGGCTATCTGTTCAATCATAAGGCGCTGGCCAAGGTCTTCCGTGCCAAGATGCTCGATGCCATCCGGCAGGAAGGACTCGAGCTTCCTCTCAGCTACCCCGACAAATGGGTGGTGGACTGCGAGTCCGTCGGCACCGGCGAGAAGGCGCTGGTCTATCTTGGCCGTTATCTGTACCGCGGCGTCATTCAGGAAAAAGATATCGTCGCCTGCCAAGACGGTCGGGTGACCTTCCGTTACCAGGACAGCAAGACCCACAAGATGCGCACACGAACGGTTTCCGGCGCGAAGTTCCGGCGTGCGCGCAACTTCGGGTTTTTGCACGCCAACAGCAAGCGCCTGATTGCATTGCTGCAACGCCTGTTCGGACTGAATCCGAGTTGGGTTCAGGCATGGGTCGGAAAACGCCCCCGACTCACGTGTCGTTGCTGCGGCGCCGCCATGAACATCATGAAAACGCGGATTCCACGCCTGTTCCCGTCCGTGCTTCCGGCGCCCGCCGGCTAACAGGTCCGAGGTTGCAGGTTATGTAAGCGCATCCTTCAATCCGGGCGGTTGGCGATCGATAGCCTCGAGCCGAGGGGTGCGCTCGGCCTGAATACGAGTAAAATACACATAGGAACAT
>JGI24023J19991_10001119_pt1 | contig 20910 bp, 11 predicted proteins | sample Cruoilmetagenom1_FD_19991 | JGI IMG/M metagenome (IMG submission 19991) | reverse complement strand
GGAACTTTCCACAAACTCATAACTGTACTGGGAACTCCCGCATAGGTAAATGCCCTAGATAAACTTATAACGCCTTCTCCATTTTTATAAATACCGTTCCCCGTATCACAGGAACTCAAAACAACCATATTAGCTTTAAAAGTTTCATTGTATAATTCTGATATAAATAGTCGATTATTTTTATCATCACCATAAAAATTAAGTGATGAAAATTCCGGATCGATATCATTTAAGGAAGAATGCATTGAAAGATGCAGTATATCAAAGTTATTTGCCTGATTTAAAAAAGTTTCCTTTGAACTATTATTAAAGGCTTTACCCTCAAAAATATCGAGGATATTCTTAATTTCAAGATTGACATTCAATAATTTATTTGTTGAGGCATTCTTATTATAAGATGTTGATGCTGCAAATCCTCCTATCTGAATATTATTATTTATAAATGATTTATTTTTTTGTTCTGTTAATAAAAGTAAAGATGGCGAATAGCTTATCAAGGGCATATTCTTAGAAAAAATCAACATTTCAAAAGGTAAATAGAATAAAGACCCATCAGGAACAATAGTTATATTATCATATAATTCTATTGGTATTTCACCTAATAATAAATTCTTAAGATTATCTAACTCATCTTGATAATTCAGAATTCTGTTATTGATAATATTGTGGACTCTTTTCAGTGAAACATCAATAGTTTTTTTATCCCCAAGCTTAAATAGCTTTATATTATTCTTTGAAATAATAACAGAAAAAATATAATCCTTTGTTACTATATACTTTATTATTGCTGCATCATAATCCAACTTATTCTGAAGTGATTCAATATCAAAATCCTGAAAATTAAACTGATAATAGCTATTATAACTTTGCTTGATAGTATCTTGAATCTTTAAATAAGATGCGTCTAATTCATATATTTTTTCTTCCCACACTTTTTTCTTATCCGTTGAACTTTCGTTTTTATCAAAAAATTTATTCTTATAGAAATTGAGCTCAGCCTTTAATTCTTTTTCTTTATTTAACAATCTTTCCGGTAACTTGACTTGTTTTCGTTCATTATTAAAAATAAATTTAGACCATGAAAGTTTAGAACCATTATTCTCTATTTCATTGATGGTGTTCATTAGCAGTTCCTTGTTGTTTTGATCTTCGTTTGCACACAACAACAAGCGTTGGTTAATCTTGGAATAGCTATAATATAAAGTGTTGTTATATCGCTCACCCAAATACAAATTATTGAATATTTTAGAAGCTAATGTGTAACGGTGAAATGCCTTTTTAAGGTTGCTATTTCCACCTTTCTCCTTAAAAAGATTGTAATAAAAATCGCCCATTTGTATAAAACCGTCAACCGATTCAAACGAAATTACTGGTTTTAGATCCTCAAACCCCACTCTTTCAATTTGGATTTTTTCTCCTTTATAAAAAATTAAAAAAGCTTTTTCAAAATATTCATTTGCACTAATTTTATCTTCTAGTAAATTTGATATTTTCCCTTTCAAAATGAATAAACGAAAAAGTTCGATAGGCGTATACGTTTTTACATCCAACATTAATTGACTTATATAGGAATTAGCTTCCTTAATTCTTTGAAGGCTTACAAGTAATTCAACTTTTTCTAATTGATAAAAAATGGGATGGGTAGGGTGAACCGATTTATACTTAACCTGTGTGTTTATTGCTTTTGAAATAAAATTAAGAGCTTTTTCTGGTTCAGAATCTTTTAATATATCAGAATAATATTTAAGTGTTGAAGAATATATTTTTGTTTCAAAATTTAATAGATTAACCTTTGGACTAACTTTATTAAGTATTTTTTTGATATTATTTGTGGCATTTACAGTATCTTTTTTTCTTAAATAATGAAGCGTTAAATCAAACCATTCATTTAATTGCTCCTCATACGTTTCTTCTTTATTTCGAGCTATACCAATTAAACCAATATTTTCTTTTTCTCTTATTTTTGCTTTTTTTGCTAAATATTCTTCGGCTTTGTCAAAATCTCCATAATAAGAATACCAATAAAATAGATTACCATAACAATTGTAAAGAGAAACTCTATTTTCATCAAGATTTAATTTTTTCCATATTGCTTTGGCCTTTAATAGTGATTCTAGCTCTTTTTTTCTCAATCCCAGATTTCTATACTCTACTGCAATTTTAGTATAGGATTGGGCTACATCAACATTGTTCTCTCCTAATAGATCTTTATATAAATCGAGTGATCTTTGGTAATATTTAACTGCCTTTGAATAGTCACCAATTTCTGTATTTATATGCCCCAAATTATAAATTAAATTTATAAATCCTCTATCTTTTTCACCAAGTGTATCTTGTAAAATGGAATACCCCAATTCTGCCTCCTCTAAGGCATGACGCCAATTTCCAAGATAAGCAGTTTGATGATAAATTCGATTTTGAATATCGTATAGAAATTGTTTGTCGGGTATTTTTACATTTTCATAAATATTGCGTGCTTTAAAAGCTTCTTGTAGAGCACTATTCAGATATTTTTCACGCTCTTCTTTAGTAATTACTAATTTAGGATCTGCATTGTGAAAATCATAACTTCTAAACTCGTATACACAGGATTGTGTATAATAATATTTTGCCTCTAAATATTTAAAATATTCTTCAGATGTATTTTTAAAATTTTCTAGTGCTTGTTTTCGAATAAGAAGAGCTGCTTTATGGTCGCCTTTATCAAGAGAGTCAGCTAATAATGTGAGTGAATCTTTTTTATATATACTTTGAGCGTAACCAACATGTATGATGCCAACACTAATGAGAATAAATTTTAAATATTTTAGAATCACTTGGGCTTTTTAATATTTTAAATATACACAAATATATTATAGTTTAACCTATACTAATCAATTCAACAAACAATACTGTGTTATNGTTACTTAACCCTACTATCCAAAAATATTCCTGATTTCTACGAATTTTATTCTGTCTTAACAGAATTTGTTGCAAATGCCATACATATCATTGGCATTAAGTAGTTGGATTTCTTTATTTTCTTTCATTATCAAACAGCATCATACGTTAATAATCATTTTGTTGTTATTTTAGTAAAGAAACTTCTGTAAAATAAATTTATGAGCTGAATAATCTTTGTATTCGGCTCATGTTTTACCTATATTTGAGCCGAATAAGTAAAATAATCGGCTCATTTTTCAACAGTCTTTTGAGATTTACAAAACCTAGTTGAGAAAAATGCTTTTATTCCATCTGGTGGTGGACGTAGTACAAGTTATGCCATAAATCTAAGTTAAGTTAAAGTTTGTTTTTGTTTGTTTAGCTCGTTTAGATGAGAAAAATAATTATTTTTTCTTTCATCAGCAAATAACTCTTTTACAAATTTGAAACAAAAGTTATTTCCGAATTATTTTTTCTGAGCTTGACTGGCCCAAAAAATAATTCAGAATAATTTTTCTGTTAATCAGAGGGTCCTTGGTTCGAGCCCAAGAGGAGGAGCTTTGTAAAGAAAGGCTTTAAGAGTATTTTTACTCTTAAGGTCTTTTTTCATTTGCACGCAATTTGCACGCAAAAAGTTTGCATAATGTTTGTATAGATTTCAATAGAAATAATTTCAAAATTGATTTTTTTAAGATTCATAGTAAGTGGATAAATACGGATGGACTATCCATATATTTATAATATTCTGATAATCATCTATATATGAACTATATGAATTTAGTACTCACCGAATAGCTCAATTTAATATATATTTTGACAAAACAATTTAATTAATGGAAAATTTAACAAGTCAACAATTGCCAAGAATTTACTTGTTACAAATATATTTATCAATCATGTATTGAGTTATTGGGTCAAGCGTTTCTCCTGTTTCAGGATGTAAGCCATAAAATGTGTAAAATTCTAATTCTCCCTTTATTGATTTGCCATACCATAAATTCTCACTTCCATCAGTTTTATAAAAAGGGTAACTACAATTCGGTTCAATCCGATTTAGATTTGCAAAGGTTATTTCATTATACTGAACCACATTATTTACATTTTGCTTTTCACATTTAATTTTTTCGTAATGATCATTTACCCAGGTCATACAATCTTTTTTTATCAGATCATATCCCAAATATCCCATTATAATTGTAATAATTATTGAACCAATCGCTGTTTTATTTTTATTAAAATTTGAAATAAAATTGTTCTGGTTTTCTTTTTTAGGAGGGTTTGCCTTTAAAAAATGTTGATACTCTTTATATCCCAAATATTTACACAACCCAAGAATAACTTTTTGTTGCATAATATTAATATCATCATCCCCTTTTTTTAGAGCTAAATTATAATAATCCCTTAATCTCCTTTCCCCAAATTGGAATTGTACTTTTTCCTCTATAAAATCTGATAGAATTTTAGCAATTTTTTCAATTTGAAGAAGTTGTCATGCAACTTGGTCAAGATAGCATCATCTGTTTTTTATCAAGTCAAAATAATGCTGCGAGTATGCTGGATATTCGTTTTTTTGGGACGATTTATTTTTCTGTATTGATTCATAATTAGAATTCTCAAACTTTTATTTAACTAGCTATTCAATAAACTTTCGTACTCTCTTGATTAATTTGAATGCATCAAAAGAAGGATTTGTTTGATTGATGGAAAGGCAAATTGTAATTTCATTTTTTGGGTCATAGAATATCCCACTTCCCCAGAACCCTAGATGTCCGTAATATATTTTGTCATCGAATTTGAAAACACTTATTCCGAAACCATACATATCATCATCAATCATCATTTTCAATGTTTCTTCATTTTTAAACAGCTTATTTTTAAATAAACTTTGAATGAATTCCTTTAAATCTGTAGTATTAGAAACCAATCCTCCACCTGACCAATCATAAGAGGTATTCAACTCTTTAGTAGCTTCAAAATCTTCAATATACGCATGAGCAATTTCCAAATCACTTGTTTTATCTTCATAATACTCTAGGTATGTGCTGCTTAATTTTAAAGGATTTATAATTCTCTTTCGATACTGTTCTGCTAATGAAGTTTTTGTTATTTGCTCAATACATAAACCTAAAAGAAAATACCCAACATCTGAATATGCATAGGAAGTACCTGGCTTAAATTTTGCCATTTCATTAACTTTAAATTCGTAGTACTTCTGAAACAATAATTTAGAGTTCCACTGCTTTTGCTTATTAGCTAAAACATATTCATTAAACTCTTTTTCAGTATCTACAAAGATATCTGCCAAACCAGAGGTATGATTTAACAATTGTCTGAGCGTAATTTTTTTACCATAAGAAACTCCATAGTTTACATGAAGGTTTTCAAAATTTAAATAATCAATTTCATTAATATACTTAAAAACATACTCATCTAAATTAATTAACCCTTCTTCTAACATCTGCAAAATAACAACAGCGGTAAACATTTTCGTAATGCTTGCAATTTTAAAAGGTTGATTTTTGGCAACAGGTTTTTGCTGTGTATTGTCAATATATCCAAAGCCATCTAAAAAAACAGTTCCATTCTTTTCGTTTTCCAAATAGCACATTATGTTAACCACTTGTTTTTTAGGTTTGCTATTGAGTAACTTCTCAAAATGACTCTTTAATTCACTTACTTTTTTAGTGTCTTCAGTTTGAGCATAGCTAAATTGATATAATATACATATCATTAGTGTAATTATTATTTTTTTCATTTTGTTTTAGTTTTTTAATTAAATAGTATTATGATATATACAGACAAATAACATATAAGTGTTATTAATATACCTATGAACGGAACTTTAAACCAATATTTTTTAGCTAAGATTAAGTAGAATAAAATTGTTATGATATTGAAGATATAATAAAAATTATTTGAAAGAAATGATTCAAAATAGTTAGCAGCTATTAAAAAATTAATTACTCCAATGAATATAGCTCCAGAACTATGACTAGCATTAAATCCTACCCAAGCTCTCCAAATTGTTGTCTCATTGGTTAATATTGGGCTTGATTTTTTCATTTCAGTAATAAGGTTTTCATTATTTGAAGAAAACTTATTTGTGAAAAAAGTATAAAACATATGAATACTTCCCAATAACAAAAGAATTAATGATCCAAACTCCCAGATATATTTTATGATTTTCATTCTGTTTATTTTTGCTGATAAATACTTAACAATTTATATAGTTTGTCAAGATTAAATTTCTCTTTTAAATACATTTTCTTCCAATTAGGATTTTGCTTTTCAACTATTAGTGCTTCTGAAAACCCAACATCATAAACGGTCACTCTCTTAATCTCTGATAGTTTTAATCGAACAACATTGGCTATATGTTTACTATAGAATTGGTCTTTATAATCACTAAAAGAAATGAAATTGTTTAAGGACAAAACTTCTTTTGAAGGCTGATAATTTTGAAGTAACTCTAAAAAAGCATACTCAGTATATCGAGCCACACCTTCTTGATACCATTGAAATGAAATATATTTATAATCGTTTTTAGATAAAGCCTTTTTGAAATTATTTTTACGTTTCATTAGCTTTCTATAAACTCTATCCCAATTTTTGCTTGTTCTGTTTTCTACAGCCTTAACTAAATACCGAGTGTACTTTTCATATTTTTTGTTTACTAATTTTCCTTCATAAGGAAAAGGATAGTTCAATTGCCACATTCCGCTTTCATCTCCGTTTGATAAACCTAAGGCTAAGGCTTCTTTATGATAATTAGGAGAAGTGTATTGATACTGATGAAAACGTTCATGCAAAAGTGTAATAATCCACTGTGTGGAATTTAACCCAGTATTTTCTGGTGTTCCTATTACAATACAGTTTACTCCATTAACCGCTGGAAATGTAGCCAAAAAACTCTTACTAAACTGTTGTGGTCTAAAATGCACCTTTGCGTTTAGAAACTCATCGTCTCCTAGTAGCTTAAAATCTTTAGATGGATATGGATGATTGATTAAATACTCATAATCATCTGTTACTAGAATAATCGTAAATGGTGGCTTATTAAACCCATCCCAAATTGAATCTCCAAATTTTTTTGAAATATCCATAGCTTCTCTTATGCGGACTTTATCTTCAAAGCGCAAGCTGGCATTATCTTGAGAGAAAGCTGTTAAGAAACTAACTCCAAATAAAATAAATAAATAATGTTGTATTAATGTTTTTTTCATGGTTATATCTTTATTTTTTAAGCTTCTTTTCAAGTTCCACTAAATCTTCCTTGTCTAATTTCAATATTGGAATATCCTCTTGATAACCAATTGAAATTCCATTTGGTAATCCATTTTCAAAATCAATTAACTTGCCTTCTATAATATACTTTTCAAAGTCTGACTTTGCCTCAGCATGATTTAAGTACTTTAATAAATTTTGAATAAATAGAGAATGATTCAGTCGTATGTTCTCGTTTTCTAATGAAATTACAAATAAGTCAAGCATTAAATCATCCAAGCTTTGTGAATAATGACTTTGCTCCTTAATTTGATTATCAATATAGAATGCGTACAACAGCCCTCTTCTATACGGAAGTTTCATGTATTTTGCATAGTTAGACCAATATTCTTCGAAAGTTAAATCAGCATTCGGAATACTATTTACTGGATCTTGATAGTGAGGAAGAATGACTTCCTTATTAATAGTTTCGATGTATTCTGTTATGTTCAGGTGGTTGTTTTTAAGCAACAATTTATAAGCATAATAATCGGTAAAACCCTCGCTGAACCAATATTGTTCTATTTCATTTTCATTAATAATTGTTCTTCCTATCCATTTGTGAAGTAATTCATGGTTATACAACCATTTCATTTGGGTTAAAGTAATCTTATCGTTATTAGAAGCGAAAGAAACAAAAGAAGTTGAAAACCCACTTCCTCCCACAGAGTACCAGTTTTCATAAGTGGGGATTAAAGAAACTGAAAAAGATCCTTTTCTCGGATCATTCCAAAAACTGCGTTGTGAGCTCAAAGTTTCTTTTAATATGTTGAGTATTTCTTGATCTTTAAAGGCTTTCCAATTTCCTCTTGTAACAAAATAAATACTGTCCTTATCATGGGTGAAAGAATATCTTCTGAAATCGCCTCCCACAAAGAAAGAGGCGTATAAATCCTCTCTTATTACTTCGATATTCTGAATGTGTTCTTTCCCAAAACTACTGTGAAATAATTCCTCAGCTGTCTTTTTTTTATATTCGATTTTGATGTATGCTTTACTTGTATCCGATTCAAATACACCCTTTGGAACCATTAACAATCGCATGCCTAGAATATGAAAGTAGCTGGAATCAAGTATTGGTCTATAGCGGAATTGATTTAATGGCAATCCTTTATAGTCTTGAGCAATTTCATAGCGAATGACAGACTTTAAATTTGGCTTGGTTTTAATTGATATTTGACTACTATCTCTTTCGAATTTTATACTTTCAGGCTTGGGCAAAACCTCAAAGTTATTTATACAATTGAAAATATCGTTATCACCCCAAGAGTTATTCTCATACTTTAGTACAATTAAGCCATAATTGTCGCTGCTATAATTAAATTCAACCTGAAGTACAGGAATGCTATCATTTAAATTAGATTGAATCTTGTATTCAATATCCGCTACAGGGCTATTATTCAGAGAGCAACTCGCAAATAATAAACTCAAAATGATTATGCAAATATTTATTTTCATTTACCGTGTTATTTATTAATTACAGATATCATGTTTATAATAGATACTAAAAGAGTTATTAAAGCGTACTGATAATATATTTTTTATTCTTTTAATGACTTAATGAGCATTTCTATAGACACTCCCTTTTCTTTAGCAAGCTCTTCAATTTCCTTATTTAGATATCCACTTTCAATCAAAAAATTGTAAGGTTCTGAAATAAACAAAATATCATGAATAGCTTGTTTCTTATTTGTCTGTTGATCGAAATATTTTTTCGCTATTTCATATCCCATCCAATACCCTAAATCGTTAGGCCTGTCATCTTTACCACTTGTTCCATAGAACCAATCTGTAAAATCTTCACTATTCATTGTGCGAACAAATTCTTTTTCAAGGTCAGCTGTATGTTTACGAGCATATTTGTAATATCCTATTTCACTCACATCTTCTCCTGAAATTAATTCAGCAATAAAATCTGCGCTTCCTTCCATTAAGGATTGAGTTAATACGTTTACTTTTTTAAAATTAAGCCTTTGTTGGTAATGAATTAATTCGTGAGCAACAATCCAAGGCAATCCAACAAGATCTTTTTGCATCTCGGTTCCAAGAATTATTCCAGCATCTGAAATTGTACCACCAGAATTAAAACGACCAAACACAAAATATACTGGTGGAAATTGAGTGTATGGGTACCAATATTTCATTGCGGAATAAATTGATCTTATTCTTTTCTTTTTACCTTCTATATCATCGAGTAAATTTCTTGTATTCAAATAGTCCTGTTTTTTACGTTGAACCATATTGTATAAAGAATCAGCATTAATAATTCGATATGGTATAAAACCTTGCAATCCCGCTGTTCCTTTATTAATATATTCTTCAAATGCTTTAACACCTAAACGATCCATGCTATCATAGGCTTGCCAAAACCTATCAACATCTTCTGTAACAACATGAGCATTTAAGGGATCGCTTGAATATTGTATCTTCTCTTGTGCATTCGAAAAAAATGAAACAAGAACCATCATAAACGTCACATGCATTTTAATGCTTTTGTTTTTTGTTGTATACCACATAATTGTTGGTGTTTAAAGTTTAATTTTTTTATGAAATTTAGTGAATTTCCACAGCTTTTCTAGTTCGAATTTTATCTACATGTTGAATTATGATGTCCTCCTGAGAAAAAAAGGAGTGAAACAAACAATATAAAATCTCTTTTCATGATTTAATGTGATTAAAATTTAATGTATCGGTATTACTTTTAATGTTGGTGTTTTACTTCTTTCTTCATCTACTAGTTAAATTCATACCTTAACCCAAGATAAACATTGCTGTTACTATTGAATTGATTGAAAAAGGTATGATTGCGATTTCCGTAAAAGAAATTACTTCCGCCATCTATTTTCGCAACATCCGATATTTTATAAGATGCCCGAAGTCGTAAATAACCGTCTTCATCAGAAGGGCTGTAATAGTTGAACAAAGACAATTTTAAATTTTGTTGCATCAGCCGTTTCGTTAAACGTAGCGTTGTTATATGACGATATTCCTCATCTTTGATGGCCCAGTCTGGTAGGCCATTGACGTACGCCTCATAATCTAGCTTGTGTTCTAGATTATATTGGATACCAAAAGTTAATTCCGTTGCGATTTCCCTTTCATAACCTGCCAATAGTCGAAGTTCATCGTTTCTTATTGAGGCAACATTAGAAGCTCCAGGGGCACTTTTATAATATCCACCTTCAAGACTTATGATTCCTTTGGCTATCGGTCCCCTGAAACTTGCCCCGTAGGCTTCTAAATCAGGAAAAATCGCTCTACCAGTACCAATTTCTTGACCGGCAGGGCTTTTCCAAAAGCCATTATAATAATAAAGTGCGCCCTCGTATGTTCCAAATGAGCGATAGACTCGAATTGCAATTTCATCATCTTCAAACCATGTATCGGGTATTTCTGCGGAAATGGGATTGTCCTCTCCCCTGAAATCATTTAATGATCTGTCATAAAAGGAGATTCGGCCACCATCTATAAATCTATCTGCACCAAACCGTGGGGTATATACGACATCAATATTCAATATTTTCGAAAAGATAGATACTTTGGCCGCATCGGTGGGTGCTTTTAAATATTCATCGTTCCTTCCAATAAAAAAGGACTTCCAGTCTTTGGCAAACAGGTCGTTGATGAAAATCAGGTCACCTGTACCCCAGGTTAAAATCTGACGGCCTATCTTTACATCTGCAAAATTAAAAGGACTAAATACGACATTGGCCTGCCTCATGTCTATGAGACCTTCCCCCGTATCTAGATCAACTTTGTAAATATCCTTAGCATCTTCCATGGTAATGGGATCGAGGACAAAGTCGGAAACAATGTTAAACATAAATGGTCCGAGTTCTTTTTCCGTTTCTAACTGAAGCCTAAATTCAGAAATACTAGTGTAATTTTGATTTTGGTCATTTTGGACCCTGAAACCAATCCTGCCTTCAAAATAACCATTAATATCCAGCAATGGTTCCTTGCCTTTTTGTTCATCTTGAATTATTGAAGCCTTATCCGTTGCGTCCAAGACATTGTTCTGTGTATAAGCACCTATAGTCGTTAGAATGCTCAAGCCAATAAATATTATTTTTTTCATAATTGTAAAAGAAGTTTTAAAGGTGGTCTACGCAAAAACCGTTCGGTAAAAATGTTTTCGGGCAAGTCTGTATTGTACTTTATTGTGTGATAATTTAATACCGTTTTGCTTCCCGTAAGATTATCTTCCATTTGGGAATCTATTACTGTTGTGAAACCATCAACGACGGCTGTATCCAAAACAGAATATGTTCTGTACACGGTTCCATTGGCACCGAAAAATTCCGCTTTCATCGGAATAAAGGTTTCCTTATCTACCCAATTTTTCATATAAGAAAATTCGACTTTATTCGGTTTCTTAGGTATACTCTTAATGACATAGTATTTTTCATCCTGTTCGACCAGTTCATGGGTGTCTTCGTCAAAATTCCGACCAGAAACATCTTCATAGAAAAAATGAGAGCCTGCAAAACTTGTTCGTTCATCACTTGCGGCAATACGTTTCACCAAGTCCATTGCAGGTAAATACAGCCATCTATCATCTCCTCTGTCAATGTTCTTCCACGCCAAAAAAACCATTTTACGTACATCGGCCGGTTTAGTGAAATAGACGTAATACTTCTGCGTATCATCTTTTTCCGAGTCGTCTCTTCGAAGCATGGTTATGTTTCTATTCCTTCTTCTTCCCAGTTTATCAATGATGGTCATGTTCACTTTGGTCTTGAAGTTTTCTCCTTGATAATAGGAAGCGTGAATTGCTTTTTTTACGATTTCCTGTGCGTTTTGTGCATTGAGGTTTGAACTGAGAATCAAGAGCAATCCCCCGATGATTTTAATTGTTGTTTTCATATTTGATATTTTATTGTTTTTAAAAAGGGCATACCCATCTACCCGATGGGCAAGCAGGTTCGATGATCAAAACAATCATTCCCCTGTTATGGGTTCGATGATTTTTTTAATCATGTGTGTTTCATTTTTATTTGATTTTTTAAATACTATTTTTTTCAATAATTGAATTAACGATGGTAGGATCAAGAGCGTTGCTAAGCCGGCAAAAACCAATATGCTGGATATGAAAATACCTGTGGTCTGATAGGGGACCAGGCTCGAAATCAGCAAGGGCAAGAACCCTACCCCTATGATAATCACATTTCTTACTATCGCTCTTGCCGGTTCGTCAAATACGGCCTTTGAGGTGTCTTTCCAATTACCGTGTTCTTTATACAATTGCCGACAGCGGGTCAGAAAATGAATTGCATAGTCAACCGCAAGACCAAGTATTAATGCGGAAAGAATAGCTATAGGCGCATTGTAGTCTATATTGAACATACCTACGATACCATAGAGAACCGCGACCGAGAACATTAACGGAATCATAGCCAACAATCCCCATAAAATAGACCTGTATAGGAAAGACATGATTATTAAAACGGTAATGAAACTTCCTATTAGTGCTTTTAACATTCCAATTACAATTTGATCTTGCCATACCACATTGATATGATTTAGACCGAACCAATTGTGCCGTAAATTTTTTGGTGGAGGATTAGTCTCAAAATAAGTATCAACAAGCTCCTCTACCTTTGCCATGTCAACATTGTCTCCACTTCTTAACTGAAGCCATACGTTTGCCTCTTTATAATCGGGTGTAATAAAATGCCATAGATCCTGGGGACGGTGACTACTCTCGAAAGTGATCAAAGTCTGTGCAATTTCATTCCCGGTGTCGGGAATGCGATACTCCCTTTCATTGCCCGAGTATAATTCACGATGAACGGTTTTGACAATTTCCACAATCGAATTACTCTTACCTACATAACCCGTCTCTGTTAAGAAGTCTTGAAGACCGCTAATATATTGAAGCACTTCTGGATCCTTGAACACCTCATCTTCGAACTGTAAGGTATTTAAGTAACTAATGGTATTATCCCAGTCAACAAGGTCTTTCTCCGGAATATCCAACATATCTATTTCCAGCTTTTGGGTCAACGCCGTAATCAATTCGGTTTTTGATGAAGTTAAATTTGACAAAGAATCGATTGTGTAAGACAGTTTTTTCAATGGGTCAAGATCATTTTCTTTAAATCTGCCTTTCAAACGTGCCACTTCTTCTTTGTACACCAAAGGTTCTTCTCCGCTTTTTAGTGCCAGATAGGCCATGTACGTGCCCCCGAACATCTCATTGAGTATTCTGTCGGACTTCCGAATTTCATGAGACGCTTCAAACCATTTTACAGGATTATCATTGGCAATGATTTTTGTAATTCCATAACCGGATAGGACAAATAATATTACAACAAGTGCTATAATGGGTTTGGCGAAACGAGATATATTAACACCAATATATTCCAAAGGTCTTTTTAACAAACCTTTTGAAATCTTCTCTTTTTCAGATTTCATACCGAAGTTTTTAAAGCGTTTCTCAGGCATCAGCATGATATATGCAGGAATCAAGGTTATGGTGAAAAGCCATGCCAAGATCACACCAATTCCTACGAAAGTTCCAAATACTTGTACCGGAGGAAGCGGTGTTAAGTTCAGCGAAAAAAATCCAATTGCAGTGGTTATGGTTGTATATAACATTGGTATGGAAAGCTCTTTCATTACATGCTCGATAGTCTTCTTCCGATCTTTGAATTCAGGGTATCGATCGTAAAATTCAGAAAGAATATGAATGGCATCCAACACGGCGATCGGCATTATAAAAATGGGCACCATAGAGCTCATTATGTGAATATCAAAACCTAAGATGATCAATAAACCCATAGTTACAATAACAGATACCATTGCCACTATCATCGGAGCAATAACCAATCTGATATTCTTAAAGAAAAACAGCAACAAGATGAATATGAGCACCATGGCCAAGGGTGCCGTAGTAGCCATTTGCTTGAACATTTCAACGGCAAAAGTATCCTGGGCAACCGGTAAGCCTGTTATAAAGAATTCTTCTGAACCTTTATAGGACTTGATCTTCTCTTTAAGCATTTCAGTAACTTTATAGCTAATCCCCTTGGAAGTAATTGGAATATAAAGTGCCAAAGATTTGCCATCATCGGACAATAGTGTTCCGTCGAGCATTGGGAGATTGACTAATTTTTGACGAACAGCTAATGCTTCATTTTCAGTAGAAGGGGCAGTAGTCATTAGCCATTCAAATTTTACTACACCTGACCCATCTTGTTCTATATTATCCATTGTGGAAGGTGCCATCAGGTCGGCAGAAATAACGCCTTCGGTATTTCCTTCATCATTTTTCCACTCAATTGTTTTGGAATATTCAACCAGATCATAAACATTTTTAAGGCTTTCGACATTAAAAACCCCGTTTTTATGTGATTTGTTGACTACACCGACAATGACAAGGTCATAAAGTGAAAACTTTTCCTTGAGGTTTTTGTTGAATATTCGTTCGGGATCCTCGGCGTCCAACATGTTTTCTGGATCTACGTCGACGCTTATCGGATGTAGATACTTTGCCATATCCTTCGAAACGGATGGCGTTACAGTTAATCCGATAATGATAAAGGTCAAGGCCAAGGTCAGGTACATAAATACCTTAGGCTTTGTAATTGCTATTTCTGAAATCTTAATCATTTTATCTAAGGAATTGAATTGTTATTATTAAATTTTTCTATTACATGTGTAAACACATTCTTTGACTTAGCCAAGTTTAACCGAACAAATAAATGACCGCTTTCCCAATCAAATAAACCAGCGGAAAAAAACTGACACAAGCAATGGCCACCAACCATTTTTCCAATTTACTTTGTGATTTGCACAAGGTTTCTTGTTTCGGTTTATCAATTTGTCTTCGATGTTCTTTGGGGTTCTTGTTTTTGGATTTTTCAGTATCCATCAGTTGAGTTTGTTTGTTTTAAAATGTTCCTTGCCTTGGTTATACCTCTCATCGGGCCGAGGAACTTTTTGTAGACCAATAATAGCACTACGACAATATTTGTTATGAGCCAAATGTAGCGTCCGAAAAAAAGCAGATTCTTCGTAAGGCCATAGCTTTCACTTGGGCCAGTACCACTGCTCAGGCCATAGTAGGTACTATCGCCATCGAGCAACAGCCCCAAAAGAAGGTAAATGAACATATCTGCCATTACGATCATCCCAATAAAAATCAGATGTACTCTCTTTTGCATTAGCTTTTACTTTTTGTAAGTTGACCTTACTCTTGTGTAATTTTTCTGATTCTATGATTATGGGCATCCATGACATAGACATTGTGTTCGGCATCAACCACCAACCCATATGGTAGTGCAAATTGAGCTTCTGCTCCGCTACCATTTAATGATCCACTTACGCTGCCCGCCAAAGTACTTACAGTGCCATCAACACTTATTTTTCTAATTCTATGGTTTGTAAAATCTGCCACATATAGATTACCCAGGGTATCAATTGCCAACCCGCTTGGATTATCGAACAGTGCCTCAGCCAAAACCCCATCTTGAAAACCTTGCGCGCTTCCGGCCAAGGTTGTTACGGTTCCGTCGGGTGCTATTTTTCGTATCCTGTTGTTTCTCGCATCCGTCACATATAGATTGGACTCATGGTCGACAACAACATCGGTAGGGCGGTTGAATTTTGCTTCGGTGGCCGAGCCATCCTCGAACCCTTCTATACTGCCGGCCAGGGTGCTTACATGTCCCCTGGGATCTATTTTACGAATCTTGTGATTATTGGCATCAGACACATACAAATTCGATTGCCCATCGATTGCAAGGTCGCTTGGTTCATTGAATCGTGCAGCCGTGCCTATACCATCGACAAACCCTCTAACACCTCCTGCAATTGTAGAAACCTCGCCCGAGGGAAGTATTTTTCGTATACAGTGGTTGCCCCTATCGGCCACAAAAAAATTTCCAATTTCGTCCATCACTATGCCAACGGGTCTACTAAATTGTGCTGTTGTCGAGGGGCCATCAGTGAATCCCCTACTACTTCCGGCAAAGGTGGAAACTTCACCTTCCGGACTTATGATTTTAATTTTACTATTACCAAAATCGGTAAGGTAAAGATTGCCCTGAGCATCTAAAACCGCTCTGGCCGGTGTATCGAACTTTGCCGCTGTGCCGGTACCGTCGACATCACCTTTAGTGCTCCCCGCCAAGGTGCTTACCAAAACCGTGAGCTCATATTCAAACTCGGGGCCTGTTATTTCTTCGCCATTTATCTTAATTGTTATATGGCCGGTAAATGCTTTTGGTGGCACTATAGTCACAATTGCTGTATTAGTTACTGATTGAACTGTTGCTTCTTTACCATTAAAAAATACTTGTACTGTATTTTGGTCTTCACCAAAATTGTTTCCACTAATAATTACCACAGTTGCTTTTGGGCCACTTGTTGGACTTATACTATTAATGACCACAGGGTTTTGTGGTTCTATAATGCTGTCATCTTTACTACAACTAATACTTATAAGAATAAGGGTTAAAGCTAAAATGCTTCTGAAAGCTGTCAGTCTACTATTGTTCAACTGCTTTCTTGAATTCCATCTTTGGCGTAGCGTACCAATCTGTTTTGTGGTCTTTGTTGTACTCACTTCTTTCATAATTTTTGTTTTATTAAAATTTTGATGGGACAAATCTAGGTTGCAATTGAAGGTTACGACAACCTGAAATACTGCATTATACAATACATTTAAAGCACGGAAATAGTGTTTGGCATCATTGTTTTTTGAGAATACCACATGCACGTCATTTTATGCAACAAATACCGCATTTTGGTTATTTGACCTAAAATTGAAAATTGAACCAGAATGGATTTTATTACCTCTAAAAGGAGAAGGAAAGAGTCGGTCTAAGGGGTACAACCGTTAATTTTGTTTTACAGCACTTGGAGACATACCAAATTGTTCTTGAAAACATTTGGCGAAATAGGAGGCATTTTGAAAACCAGTTTCATAAGCTATTTCAGAAACCGTACCCGCTTGTTGCCGTAGCATTTCCATGGCTCTGTGCAATCTAAAGGAACGTATAAATTCATTAGGGGTAAGACTGGTAATGGCCTTTACTTTTCGCAACAACTGTGATTTGCTCAGCCCCACTGCATCGGCAAGTTCCACCACCCCGAACAAGGAATTTGAGATCTCCTCTTCCAGTTGGTCGGTCACTTTCTCCATAAAGACGGCGTCCATGGAACTCATTTTGATTTTTTTCGGCTTTAGAATATCCTCTGTACCGAAATGTTCCTGCATTTTTTTTCGGAGGTCGATCAGGTTTTTTAAACGTATCAACAGTTCTTCGGTATCAAAAGGTTTGGTCAAATAGTCGTCTGCCAGACTTTTGAGGCCTTCGATCTTGTCTTCTTTCGAAGATTTGGCCGTAAGTAAGATGATGGGAATATGGCTGGTGCGCATATCTTTCTTCAAGGTCTTGCAGACCTGCAGGCCATCCATTTTCGGCATCATCAAGTCACTGAGCACAATATCGGGGGTATGTTCTATCGCCATGGCAACCCCTTCCTTTCCGTTTACGGCCTCAAGCACATGGTACGATTCGCTCAATATTTCGCCGATGTAGTTTCTAAGATCCAGATTGTCCTCAATCATCAAAACGATGGGCAGGGTTTCGTCTTGCTCGGTTTCCCTTGCGATTTCAACTTCTGGAACTGGTGCAACGGGTTCTTGCTCTTTTACAATTTTCTTGGTTTGACTAATGCCCACTATTTCATCTTCGTTGAGGTGCTCTTTCCCCAAAGGAAACAGCACTTCGAAAGCACTTCCTTTACCAACCTCACTTTTTACCTTTACCGAGCCTTTGTGCAACTCTACCAATTCTTTTATCAATGATAGTCCGATGCCGGTTCCCGTAACATCCTCACTATCGGCATTGGAAGCCTGATAAAAACGGTCGAAGATGTGTTCCAATTCTTGTTCAGGAATGCCCGTTCCAGTATCAGAAACCGAAATGCTTAGATATTTTTTTTCATTACTATTTTTTTCCAGAACATCTACAGTAATTCGTCCACTATCCGGGGTATATTTAAACGCATTGGAAAGTAGGTTGATTACGACCTCTTCCATTTTTTCTAGATCTAAGTATAAAAAATGGGACTCCTTTTCCGAGGTAAAACTCAGCTTTATACCTTTGGCGTCTGCAAGGGAATCAAATGATGTAACCCAACCTTTGAGTAAGGGAACAACATCGATTAATGCCACTTTTAACGCAACCCTCCCCGATTCTATTTTCGACAAATCCAAGAGCTGATTGATGAGCTTCAAAAGCCGATTTCCGTTCCGCTCAATAATATCGACCGTGGGTTGCAATGAATCGTCCACATTTCTCCTAATCTTATCCAAAGGCCCCAGAATCAAGGTCAAGGGCGTACGGAACTCATGGGAAATATTGCTAAAAAATCTGGATTTCAATTTGTCCAGCTTTTCCAATTCTTGTCTTTGAGCCTCTTCGGTAACCAGTAATTCCTTATTCTTTTTGTTTCGATATCGGAAAAATTGAAAAAGGAGCAATGCAAAACCAAGGGTCGCCAGCGTACCTACGGCAAATACATTTCGCCAAAGTGTTCTTTTCTCATTCTCCTTTTGAAGGTTAATAATCTCCTTTTCCTGTTTTTCTGTATCATATTTGGCCTGTACTTCAGCCAATTCTTTATCTTTCTGTGTTCGGGCAAGGCTATCCGCTATTTGTTTATGAAGCTCAAAATATTCCAATGCCTTTTCAAAATTTCCTCTTTTTTTCTCAAGTCTTGATAGATTGTAATAGGTTCTTCGAAGTCCGAAATACTCGTCCTTTTGATTGCCATGTTGTAAAGACCTATCAAGATAAATAGCGGCACTATCCAATTCATTCGTGTTGAGATATACCTCGGCCAACTTGTCAAAAATATACGCTAAAGACCTTTGTTGTTCTGAAGCTTCGCTATATGATTTAGCTTTCAAGTAATTAGCTATCGCCCTATCATAGTCCTTCAGAAGCAAATAGGCTTCTCCTAGATTGGAATATGACCTGATCAATCCGATAACGCTATTGAGTTCCGAGTGCAGTTCAAGCGACTTTTTGTGATAGACTAGAGCACTATCCAATTTTTTCCAGTCTTCATAGACCAGTCCCATGTTATTGTATATCCGTGCTACACTTGACTTGTCACCAAGGCTCTGATAGCCCTCCAAACTTTGGCGATAATAATCCATAGCCTTTTCATAATTACCCTTCTGCCAATGCAGTGCCCCCAACGATAAATTGGAATGTGACAAACCACGTATATCTCGAATCTCTTCTTTGATCGCCCTACTGTCAAAATAATATTTCAATGTTTTCTCTTCATCATCCAATGCATTATAAAGAACTCCCAACCAATACAATACATCGGAAATCCCTTTTTTATCTTCCAGATCCTTATAAATATTAAGGCTTCGATTATAGTAGTCCAAGGAAGTTTCATCGTCATTAGCAAGAAAACTGTGTTTGCCGAATTTAAAATAGGCATTCGCAAGAGCCTCATCGTTTCCGTTTTCGGTTAAAATCGTGATACCAGATTCGTATAGTTCCTTGGCTTTATCATATTCGCCATTCTTGGTATGTATCGTGGCAATGTCCACATAGTTTTGTGCCAAGAGGCTTTTATTACTCAATTCTTTCGCAGTAGAAATAGATTCATCAAAAGCTTTTTGTGCGAGGTCATAATCACCGGAAACAATCAAGGCTAATCCTTTTAAATACTTTGCTCTGGCATGTTGTTCTGGGAATTGCCTTATTTCCGGTGCATTGATATTTTTTTCAATCAGCTCAAGTGTCTTGGATGCATCAACCTCAAGATATAGCTTGGCTAAATCGTTGGTTTTCGAATAAAAATCTTCGCCTTTTAATTTCCTAAGTTCATGGGTCAGGCTTTCGATTTGAGAAGTTTGGGCATTGCCCATAAACGAACCCAATAGGATTATACACCATATTATCATTATACGCTGTAAATGCTTCAAAAGAGATTATTTTAGATTGCAAACTATCGCTAAGATAATGATTTTTTAGTCTTGGGAGAAAAGAAGTATTGCAACTGATGTAACTATTTTTGTAATAGAAGCAATATTAAATTTTGTTTCAAAGTTATTCTCTATTTTGAACTCTTTATTCGCATAACCGTAGACTCTTTTCTCAATAATCTCGTTATTTTTTGACACCAATATTGTTCCCGAGAAATTCTCATTCGTTATTGAATCTAAACGAGATTTTATTTCGGAATTGCAGGAAATAATAGTTTGTCCATATGATATGAAACTAAACGCATTTAGGATTATCAATATAATGAAACTAGATACTTGGTCATATTGCTCTATAACTAGTTACAGCAGAAACGAATATACTCATATTATAGATACAAGTACATTTTGACTATTTTATCATTTATTAAACGAGTCCTGCAAAATGACCATTTAAAGACTTTCCAAATGAAATTGAGGTTAACGATAAAACAGTGTCATTTTCCGTCTTTTTTTATATTATAATAAATTAACCTTTTGTGATACTAAATAATAAATATGTTTTTAGCATACCATTCAGCACATTCCCACTTCATTTCGTTACTCTTCATTTCGGGAAAAGAGCTTCATTACATAAATCTTGACTATGGAAGGATTTGTTTATTTTTATTTGATCGTTCGTTTTGATGAGAAAAGCAATTATTTTTTCTTTCATCAGCAAATAACTCTTTTTAAAAGTTTGAAACTAAAAGTTATTTCCGAAT
>JGI24023J19991_10001112_pt1 | contig 20957 bp, 19 predicted proteins | sample Cruoilmetagenom1_FD_19991 | JGI IMG/M metagenome (IMG submission 19991) | reverse complement strand
TATTTTTCAACCACTTTTTTATCGGCTTGTTGAAAAGTATCGCTATCGTCAATTGGGTTATATTCAATTAAATTGATTTTGGAAGGTACTTTTTTGGCAAAATCAATCAATGCTTTAATCGATTTGTCATCATCATTTATACCTTTAAAGACAAGGTATTCAAAGGTGATGCGACTTTTGGTTTTATGATACCAATATTGTAACGATTCCAATAATTCTTTTAGTCCACCTTGTCTTTTGTTTACAGGCATAATCTGCGTGCGTATCTCATCAATAGCAGAATGTAGGGAGACGGCTAATCCTATTTTAAGGTTTCGGTCTGCCATTTCTTTGATGCGTTTGGGAATACCTGAAGTAGAAATGGTAATTCTTTTTGCAGACATACCCAGTGCCTTGTCAGAAGTGATTTTGTCTATGGCGGTCATTACATTTTCAAAATTAAGCAAGGGCTCACCCATACCCATAAAAACAATATTTGATAAGGGGTGTTGATAGTATTTTTTGCTTTGCAAATCGGCTTCAATAACTTGATCTACAATTTCACCGGGCGTTAAGTTTCGCATATTTTTGAGCAAGGCGGTGGCGCAAAATTTACAATCCAAACTACATCCTACTTGCGATGATACACAGGCAGTTGTGCGTTTTTCAGTAGGAATTAACACGGATTCTACAATAAGATTATCTATCAGAGAAACAGCATTTTTAATGGTGCCGTCTGTGCTGCGTTGAAACTGTTTAATTTCGATATGAGGAATGCTAAAATTATCCATTAGAAAAGCCCTCAAATCTTTTGATAAATTGGTCATTTCATCAAAATTTCGGGCATTTTTTTTCCAAAGCCATTCATAAATTTGTTTGGCTCTAAAAGCTTTTTCGCCTTTTTTTGTAAAAAAAACAGTTAATTCTTCTAAAGATAATTGGCGGATATTTGGTTTATGTTCACTCATAATATCATATTTTTTTCCTTTGTGGTTTATATGTTTTTAAGCGGTCTTGACCTTTTTAGCAAAACACTAACAGCTTCGATATTTCCGCCGACAGGTGGATTTTCTTTGGTCAGGCTCACCGATACATATTCTGCTATTTCAAATTCTTCAAAAATACTGTTAATAATACGAAGCGCTACACTTTCCATTAACTTAGAACGAATTTTCATTTCTGCAATAACGATTTCATTAAGTCTTGTATAATCTAGTCCATATTGCAGTTCGTCGGTTTCGGCTGCTTTTTGCATATTGGTTCTGACTTTGAGATCGGTGCGAAATGAAGCACCTATTTTTTCTTCTTCATCCATACAACCATGGTGGCTGTATGTGCGAATATTGGATAAAACAATATAATCCATTAATTAATTTTTTATGGTAAACAAAGATACATTATAAAAAAATAGTCCCGAATAATTCGGAACTATTTTTTATAAATGTTTTAAAAAGACTATGCTTCTTTGTCAGCTTCTACTTCTTCATTAAAAAGTTCTTTTGCAATGATTTCGTCATATACATTTTCGGGTAATGCACCGGGTTGCATCATTGGGGTACCTTCTACAGGAATAAATAAAATACTAGGAATACTTCTAATACCAAACATACCGGCCAATTCTCTTTCGGTTTCGGTATCTACTTTGTAAACGTTTAATTTTCCTTCATGTTTGTTAGAAAGATTATCCATAATAGGTGCGACCATTTTACATGGTTGACACCATTCTGCCCAAAAATCTACGATTGCAGGAATATCTCCTTTGTATTTCCACTCTTTTTCGTTTTCGTAATCGAAGATTTCGTCTTTAAATTTTTGTAATGTTAATGCAATTGTTGCCATATGCTAATATTTGTTTTTTATGAAGTGCAAAGATACAACAATTTATACAGTATTGTCAAGTCTTTTGTTATAAAAAGTTAATATAGTTGGTATTAGCCAATCTTATTTTTAGCTCCAGTGTTGATTTTTGCGTTGATGAGCCAATCACTTTTTATACAAAATAAGTAGGCCAATCAGTGCAGTTGCAATGTTAGTTGCCGGATAGGAAAGCCAAATTCCATTTTGTTTTAAGCTTGTAAATTGCGATAAAAAATAGGCTATAGGAAAGCGGAAAATCCAAACGGAAAAAATGGTTAATAACATAGAAATGACGGTTTTTCCGGCACCTCTAAAAGCACCGACCCAAAAGAAACAGCGATATTCTGAATAAAAAATCCACTTTCAGCTATCGTTTCCGGTTCGTTTGGAATGAAAACCCTTGCAATGTCTTGGGCAAAAAAGAAAAATATAATGCCTAGAAAACTCATAATGCCAAATGAAATTAACAAACTAAGCTTTACTGTTTTTTTGACGCGTTCGGGTTTATTGGCACCAATATTTTGTCCTATTAAGGTAGAAGTCGCCATGCCCAATCCAAATGCAGGAATGGTGATAAAACTCAATACCCTTGAGCCAATACCATAGCTTGCCAATGCTAAGGTGCCAAATCCGGTAACCAATAATACCATAATAAATATACCTGTAGAACGACTAATTTGTTCGATGGTAACAGGAAATCCTAATTTAAACATTCTTGTAATCATTTCAGTATCAGGCTTGTAATCTGATAAATTAATTTTAATACCTTTATTGCCCTTAATCAAATAATAAATACTGATAAACATTGCCAAAGTTTGCGTGCCAACACTAGCAATGGCAGCACCTTTNACACCATTTGCCGGNATGATATCTTTGTATCCGAAAATAAACAAAGGGTCTAATATTAAATTGAGTAAAACGGTGGATAAGACGATATAAAAAGGCAATTTTACCTCGCCAATACTTCGCATTAGGGACTGAAAAACGGAAAATATAAATAATGGCACTAATCCTAGAAATGATATTTTTAAATATGCAACAGAGTCTTGATATACAGTAGGTTCAACATGCATAATGTTAATTAAATTAGGCGTAAAAAAGTATCCAATAGCAGATAAAATGATAGAAATAACCAAGATTGCCAACAGTGTTTGTGTCGCAATGTGATTGAGTGTTTCGTGATTTTTAGCACCTTTTTCATGAGCTGATAAAATGGAACCGGCAACAGCCATGCCAACACCTAAAGAAATCATAATAAAAATAATGGGAAAACTCAAAGAAACGGCAGCAACTGCTTTAGAACCTAATCTTCCTACCCAAAAAGTATCTGTCAGATTATAGGCAGTTTGCAAGATGTTTGTCGAGATTAACGGAATTGATAAAAATACCAATGCCTTAAGTATGGGTCCTTGTGTTAAATCTTTTTTTGAATTCATTATTTTAGTTTAAATCGGATATTCATCTCTTCTAATAATTTTATCATTTTTGCAGATATGTTTATGCCCATATTTTTACTGCTTGCTGGTATGCTCAAATTTGGTTCTTCATTATCGATTAAATTAATAATAAATTTTTGTTTTCCTTCAAATTGTTGAAAAATCTCATAAAGTTGGTCTATTGTCTTTCTTTTTAAGAATTTTGGGTACAAATTTACAGATAATTCTTTAGGTGATTTTTCAAAAACTTCATTTAGCAGATTGATTTCTGTTATTTTGATGCGAATTTGATTCGGATTATAATATGGTTTGTATAATTTCAATTTGACCAATACAAAAGTTTTTGGCACGAAAAAATGTCTAAATTTAAGATATTCTTCATTCCAAAAATCAAGTGTGATGCTATCGGAATAATCTTCAATGGTCAATTCGCCTTTTTGTTTTCCGTTGCGGGTTTCAAAATTTCTGGTTCCGGTAACCATGCCGCCAATCACGATTTGCGAATTTAACAATTCAGCATATTTTTGGTATTCTATAACCCTTTCGGCTTTTTCTTCTTCGCTTTCGAGTAGTTCTTCGCCTTCTTGTGCCTCTTTTTCTTCTTTATTACCGCTTAAAGTTTCCATCATTTCATTGACAAAATGGATGTTTTTTTTGACATAATATTTATAAGCGACATCTAAAGTGTCCAAAGGGTGTCCGGATAGATAAATACCAGCAACTTCTTTTTCTTTTTCAAGTTGTTGAAGTTTTGTCCAAGTTTCACAAACTGGAAAAGCAGGCTCTGGAATTTGTACATCTGCCGAATTGCCAAACAAAGAGGTTTGCATAGATTCTTTGTTTTTTTTGAAATTATTACCAAATTTAACCGCTTTTTCAATAAAATTACTGCCACCTGATTCAAAAAAATATTGCGCCCTGTGCGTGCCTTCAAAGCAATCAAAAGCACCAGCTTTTACAAGAGTTTCAACCGTTCTTTTGTTGACGGCGCGTAGGTTTACCCGTTTGATAAAATCAAAGAAAGATTGATAAGTATCATTTGTTTCTCGTTCTTCAATAATGGCTTCTACGGCACTTCTCCCCACGCCGGAAGCGCCCCCCAAACCATAACGAATATTTCCTTCTTTGTTAACGGTATATAAGTAGCTCGACTCGTTGACATCTGGCGGTAACACGTCAATACCCATTTTTCGGGTTTCGCCCATTAAGAAAGAAAGTTTGGCGGCATCTTTGAGGTTGTGCGATAATACCGCTGCCATATATTCGGATGGGTAATTGGCTTTTAAATAAGCGGTTTGATAGGATACGAGCGCATAACTCACAGCATGCGAACGGTTAAAAGCGTAAGAAGCAAAGGATTTCCAGTCTTCCCAGATTTTATCCAATACTTCTTTTGGATGGTTATTTTGTAATCCACCTTCTATAAATAGTGGATATTTTTCTGCTAACAAGGCATGATTTTTTTTTCCCATCGCTTTTCGAAGGTTATCGGCTTCACCTTTGGAAAAATTGGATAGCTTTTGTGATAAAAGCATTACTTGCTCTTGATAAATGGTAATTCCGTAGGAAGTTTTTAAATATTCTTCCATTTCGGGCAAGTCATAAGTTACTTTTTCTTGACCAAATTTACGGCGAATATAGTTTGGAATTTTTTCCATTGGACCGGGTCTGTACAAGGCGACCATTGCGACCAAATCTTCAAATTCCGTAGGACGAAGTGCCATTAAATGTTTGCGCATTCCATCGGACTCAAATTGAAAAACCGTAATGGTTTGTCCACGTTGAAAAAGTTGGTAGGTTTTGTCGTCATCCAAAGGAAGATTGTCTATATCGATATCTATTTTTTGACGTTGTTTGATCATGCGTAGCGCATCGCGGATAATGGTTAGGGTTTTAATTCCTAAAAAATCCATTTTGAGTAAACCGGCATATTCTACTACGGAGTTGTCGTACTGGGTTACATACATTTCTGATCCCTTGGCAGTTGTTACCGGCACGACTTCGTCTAAAGGTTTGGGTGCAATGATGAAACCACAAGCATGAAGTCCCAGATTTCGCAAGGAACCTTCAAGTTTTCCAGCTGTCTGAATGGTTTTTGAAGCTTCGTCGTTTCCTTGNGCCACTTTTACCAATTCCATAACTTCTTGAATCAATTCTGGACGTTTGGCTTTTTCTTTGATTTTTTTTTCGTTGTTGTGAATGATATAATCTAAAGAAACATGGGCTTTTTTGCTTAAAATATTGGTTTCAGACAAAGGAAATTCCATAATTCTAGCGGCATCTTTGATCGATGATTTGGCTGCCATGGTGCCATAAGTAATAATTTGAGAGACGCGCTCACGACCATATTTATTGATGACATAATCTATGACCAATTCGCGTCCTTCGTCGTCAAAATCCATATCGATATCGGGGAGCGACACCCTTTCAGGATTTAAAAATCGTTCAAAAAGCAATTTGTATTTTATGGGATCTACATTGGTGATGCCCAACACAAAAGCAACGGCTGACCCGGCGGCAGAACCCCTTCCAGGTCCACACATAACGCCTATTTTTTTGGCTTGTTTTATAATGTCTTGTACGATGAGAAAATATCCAGGATAACCTGTTTTTTCAATGGTTTCCAGTTCAAATTCTAATCGTTCTGTTATTTCGGGTGTTATATTTTTCCATCTTTTTTGGGCACCTTCAAAGGTAAGGTGGCGCAAATAGGCATTTTCACCGCGTTTTTTGTCATTTTTCGCATCCAAGGGATTGACAAATTCTTCAGGGATGTCAAATTTGGGTAGTAAAACATCTCTTTTTAGTCTGAAATAGTCAATTTTATCGACAATTTCTTGAATATTGGTGATGGCTTGTGGAATGTCTTGAAACAATGCAAGCATTTCTTGAGGCGATTTGTAGTAAAATTCCTCGTTTGGCAAGCCATTTCTAAAGCCACGTCCGCGACCTTTTGGGGTAGATTGTCGTTCGTTTTCTTTTATACACAACAAAATATCTTGTGCGTCGGCGTCGGAGGGCTCTAAGTAATAGACATTATTGGTGGCAATTACTTTTATTTGGTGTTTTTGTGCCAGTTGTATCAGTACGTCGTTGACATGTTTTTCTTCATCGAGTCCGTGTCGCATCAATTCTATATAATAATCATCACCAAAGGTGTTTTTCCACCAAACTAAAGCTTCTTCTGCTTGTTTGTCTCCTANATTTANAATTTTTTGTGATATTTCGCCACCCAAATGGCCGCTTAAAACTATAATGTCTTCTTTGTATTGTTCGATGGTTTTTCTGCCGATTCTTGGTACATAATAAAAACCCTCTGTTTGTGATAAAGAGGCTAATTTGATGAGGTTTTTATAGCCATTCATGTTTTTTGCCAAGAAAACAGTGGCATAACCATTGTCTTTTTTGCTTTTATCGGTATGGTCATCTACTACTTTTAGTTCGATGCCGACAATGGGTTTAAGGGATTTTTCTTTTTTAAAAGCTTCAAAAATTTGTTTTGAGGTTGGTTTTTTAATATCAAACCCCTTTTCTTTGATGTCTGCAAAATTTTCTTTGTAAATATTTTCTACAAAATGATATACACCCATCATATTATCGATGTCTGTAATGGCAACTGCAGACATATTGTATTCCTTGGTTTTCTTTATTAAGGCGTCAATTTTGGTAGTGGATTGCAATACCGAATACTGCGTGTGGTTGTGTAAATGTACAAATGGATTTTTTGTTAGTTTATTTGTGGATTTACTTTTTGAAATTTCGGTTTTTTCTTGATTTTGTGGTGTTACTTCAGCGCTTAATTTTTTTAGATTAAGGTGTTGTAGTCCTACTGTTTGTATAGTAGTAGGGTTGTGTTGTTGAAATTTTTGTAAGTATTCTTGATCTTTTTTTAGTTCGGTTTCGGTAAATTGTCTAAGTCGGATGAGTTCAAAAAACGCACGGGTTGTCGCTTCAACATCAGCTGTTGCATTGTGTGCTTCGGTAAAATTTTTCTTAAATAAGTGGTGATAAAGTTCGCTTAATTTGGGTATTTTAAATTTACCGCCTCTACCACCGGGTAATTGACAAAAAGCAGCCGTTTTTTCGGTAGCTGTATTTAAGGATGGTATATTCATTAAAGGCGTTTCAATAGCTTTTCTGTAATATTCGGCTCCTACGATGTTAAGGTCAAAACTGATATTATGTCCGATAACAAAGTCTGTTTTTTGTAAGGTTTCGTTGAAAATATTGAGTATTTTAGATAAATCTTCTCCTTTTTGTTTTGCCAATTCGGTAGAAATACCGTGGATGTTTTCAGAGGTAAAAGGAATATTGAAATCTTCGGGTTTTATGATGTAATTTTCATGGGAAATAAGCCTGCCCATATCATCGTGTAATTGCCAAGCAATTTGTACCAATCTGGGCCAATTATCAGAATCGGTAATGGGCGCTTTAAAGTCCTTGGGTAAGCCGGTGGTTTCCGTATCAAAAATTAAATACATATCGTTTTTTTTAGGCAAATAAGTAAATGAAATTCCATGTTAAAAATATTGTAACATGCAGATTGTCAATAGGTAATTAAAATAAATTATCTTTGCTTTAACCCCACAAAGGTAGGAATAAATTTATGTAGTTGGCAATTTAGTTATTAACATTATTAGGGCAAATTTACGCCTATGAAAACCTTATCGGTGATAAACGCTGTGCGCTATCCAAATATTGGGTGATATATTTTGTTTTAAAACGATATTTATTTTGTGAACAATCGTTTATATTAGTATTTTTTTGCTGCGTTTTTCTTATTTTTGAGAAATTAATTAGAATAGTGGCGGTTTTATTGGTGAACTAGCATTGTAGTATTAGGAAAAATGGATAAATAATGGAAATAATTAAACTTACGGACAAAAATATTCAAGACGAACATATTTGTTGCGCAATTAGTGACAAGAAAAGTAGTAATGGATATCAAAAGAAAAAAGATTGGTTGAAAAAGGAATTTAAAAATGGATACATTTTTCGAAAATTAGATGTTCGTGGAAAAGTTTTTATTGAATATGTTCCTATTGAAGCTTCGTGGCTTCCAATAGAGGGAAAGAATTTTATGGTCATTAATTGTTTTTGGGTTTCGGGTCAGTTTAAAGGACAAGGAAACGGAAAGAAATTATTGCAAGAATGCATGAATGATGCTAAAAATATGGATGGAATTGTTGCAATTTCGAGTGACAAAAAACGTCCTTTTATGTCTGATTCTAAGTTTCTTAAGTACCAAGGATTTGAAATAATTGATGAAGCGCCACCATATTTTAAATTATGGGGATTAAGAACAAATAAGAAAGCAGAATTTCCTAAAATACTTAAAACGGCAAAATTAGGAACTTGTCCTGATAAAAAAGGAATTACAGCATATTATTCAAACACTTGTCCTTTTACGGATTTTTATACCAATCAATTATTAAGAGAATATGCAGAAAAGAAAAATGTTCCATTGACAATAAATTATATAAAAAGTCAAGAAGATGGGCGTAAAATGCCGATACCTTGGATTATAAACTCTGTGTTTTATAAAGGTGAATTAGTATCTTTAGAAATGAAAGTTGAAAAATATTTAAATAAATTGATAGAATAATATTGGTTTTTTTGTGATTTGAGATTTTTTAGCAAGTAGAAAGAATATTATAAAAATAAATGTAGGAATTTTAGATTTGTTTTTTCAATGGAGTTTATATTTAATAGGAAATAAATAAAATTTTCCTATCACATCACCGATGAATTAAAAACAATTGTATATTTGATAAAATTTGACAAGTCGTTTAAAAGATAATTAAAAAATTAGGACAAGAACTTAGAAAAATAAGCATGTCTTATTTAGAGAAGTCGCATCGCATCTTGAAATAGATACAGCAATGATCAGTAAAGTAGAAAGAGGTGAAAGAAATCTAAACAGAAATCAGGTGGTAAAACTTGAAGAATATTACAATGTTTCTCAAGATAAATTTTTGACACTTTGGGTTTGCGATAAAGTATTAAACACAGTGGAAAAGAACCTTTTGCCGTAAAAGGAATGCAAAAAGCACTAAAAACATTAAAAGTATAATTTTTATGAGAGCAAAACCTTTTTTAAAATGGGCAGGCGGAAAAACCCAATTAATAGACCAAATCAAAGAGCGACTTCCCAATAGTATACAAACTGAAAATTTTACTTTGATAGAGCCATTTGTAGGAAGTGGAGCTGTATTATTTTGGATGCTCGATCATTTTCCAAATTTGGAAAGAGCGGTAATAAATGACATAAATACTGATCTAACAAATTCATATTTAACAATTAAAAATAGTGTTCAAGATTTAATAAGTATTCTTTCAATTTGGGAAACTGAATATCATAGTTTTGCAGAAAATCAAGATGCTAAAAAAGAATATTACTACGAAAAAAGAACACTTTTCAATAGAAGGATTTCTAATCAAACAACACAAAGTGCTCTATTTATTTTTTTAAATAGAACGTGTTTTAATGGGCTATATAGGGTAAATCGTAAAAATGAATTTAATGTACCGATTGGCAGTTATAAAAAGCCTCAAATCTGTAATACAGAAAATTTGTTAGCCGTTTCAGATGTTTTACAAAAAGTAGAAATTTTGAACGGAGATTATTCTGAAACGTTAGAATATGCAACAGAAAATACAATTTTCTACTTTGATCCACCATATAAACCATTAAGTGAAACTTCAAGTTTTAATTCGTATTCAAAAGAAGAATTTGATGATGCGCAGCAAATAAGATTAAAAGAATTTTGTGATACGCTAAACAAACAAAATCATCAATGGATTTTAAGTAATTCAGATGTTAAAGGAAAAGACCCAAATAATAACTTTTTTGATGATTTGTTTGCAAACTTTAATATTATGAGAGTAAATGCTCGCAGAAGTATTAATGCAAACCCAAACAAAAGAGGGAAAATTTTTAATAATTATTTGGGCATAACCCTAAAGGGTCGGGCTATCCGCACTCACTCTTTTTCTTTTGAAAAAAAAGAAAAAGGAGTTCAAACAATTGCTTCTATCCCTTATGCGAAAGTTGCGTAAATGAATTTAAGTTTTGACACATATAAAGCAACTGATTATACAAGTAATTCTCAAATTGCTCGTGTTTTAACAGAAGACTGGGTTAAATCTAATGGTTATTGTCCAAATTGTGGAGAAAACCATTTGAATGAATTTGAAAACAATAAACCAGTTGCAGACTTTTATTGTAAATCTTGTTTAGAANAATTTGAATTAAAAAGTAAAAATGCTTTTAAAGTTGGAAATAAAATTGTTGATGGAGCATATTCTACAATGATTGATAGAATTAATTCTGATAAAAATCCAAATTTCTTTTTTCTTACTTACGATAGAAAAAAATGGGAAGTCAATAATTTTATCATTATTCCAAAGCATTATTTCACTTCAGACATAATCATCAAGAGAAAACCTTTAAGTGAAAATGCAGGACGTNCAGGTTGGATTGGTTGTAATATCGATATCACTAAAGTTCCAAAAAGTGGAAGAATTTTTCTTATTAAAAATTCAGAAGTCATTTCAAAAGAAAAAGTTCAATTCAAATGGAAAGGAACAGATTTTCTTAAATCGAAAAAAGGAGATAGTAAAGGTTGGATTTTAGATATAATGAATTGTGTAGATGCTATTCCAAAAGACACTTTTTCTTTAAATGAAATATATTCATTCGAAAGCCATTTAAAAACAAAATACCCAAACAATAATTTTATCAAAGATAAAATAAGACAGTAACTTCAATTTTTAAGAGATAAAGGTTTGATAGAGTTTAAAAGTAGAGGAACATATAAAAAGATTAAATTATGAAAACATTTGAATTTGAAATAAAAGAAATACTATCAAAACTAATTGAAGTAGATGCTAACAGTGAAGATGAAGCATATCAAAAAGTTAAAAATATGTATAAATCAAAAGATATTGTCCTTGATAATTCTGATGTTACAGATTTTAGTGTCAAAAAAGTTTTAATAAATGATGATGCGTTACAAAAAGATAATTTGGCTGAATTAGTTGATTATTTATATCAAGACGAGAAGAAACATTATGAAGCATTTAATGATAATAAACCATCCAATCATATTTTTTTGAAATTAGAAAAAATAAAAAAACTTATTTAACTATTATGAAAGACAATACATCCAATTTCATTTTATATACTTCCAACACAGGAGATATAAGCGTTAATGTTTTTTTAGAAAACGAAACGATATGGCTCACGCAAAAATCAATTTCTAAACTTTTTAATGTTAATGTACCTGCAATAAGTAAACATTTAAAAAATATATTTGAAGAAAGTGAATTGAATGAAAAATCAGTTATTTCCAAAATGGAAACAACTGCATCAGATGGAAAAAAATATAAAACAAATTTTTATAATCTTGATGCAATAATTTCTGTAGGCTATCGAGTAAATTCTAAACAAGCAACTCAATTTAGAATTTGGGCTACCAAAACTTTAAAAGAGTTTATTATAAAAGGCTTTGTTTTAGATGATGAAAGGTTAAAGCAAGGGAATCAAGTCTTTGGGAAAGATTATTTTGATGAATTACTCGAAAGAATTCGAGAGATACGAGCATCTGAAAGACGTTTTTATCAAAAAATAACGGATATTTATGCTCAATGTAGTATTGATTACAATCCTAAATCTGAAACAACAATTAGATTTTACAAAACTGTTCAAAATAAATTACACTGGGCAATTATTGGAAAAACTGCAAGTGAAATCATAGTAAATCGTTCTGATGCGGATAAAGACAATATGGGTTTAACAACTTGGAAAAATTCACCTAAAGGAAAAATATTAAAATCTGATATTTCTATTGTTAAAAATTATTTGTCAGAAAAAGAAGTTTCAGAATTAAACAGATTGGTAGAATTGTATTTGAATTTTGCAGAACTTCAAGCAGAACGGAATATACCTATAAAAATGAATGAATGGACTGAAATATTAGATAGTTTTTTAAAAATAAATAGATATGAAATTTTGAATAATGCAGGAAAAATTTCTCATCAAAAAGCATTAGATAAATCATCAGAAGAGTATAAAAAATTCAGGATAAATCAAGATGAAAAGTTTTTATCTGATTTTGATAATGAAATAAAAAAAATAAAAAAATGAGAGAACTATTAGTAGATGAATTAGTAAAAATAGGAGTAAATAAAAGTAAAGCAACAGTAATAGCATTAGATTTTGGTTCATCTCAATGCTTAGTGGACAAAGAATATTTAATTGAAATTATAAGTAAAAGAGAAATTATTGATATGGCTCATAAAATAGTTAGAGATTTTTATTGTGGGATATATGAAGAAATATAATTCTACCTACTCAAAGGAGATACAATGGATTTATTACCAAAAATCAATCACAAATTTGATATGGTTTTTGCTGATCCGCCTTATTTTTTATCAAATAACGGTTTGTCTATTCAAAGCGGTAAAATAGTCTCTGTAAACAAAGGAAAATGGGATAAATCAAAAGATTATGGATATGTAAATGATTTTAATCGAAAATGGTTAAAAGAAGTTCGAGAAAAAATGAAAGATGATGCCACTATTTGGATAAGTGGTACAATGCACAATATTTTTAGTATTGGCCAAATTCTTACAGAATTAGATTTTAAAATTTTAAATATTATAACTTGGCAAAAAACAAATCCGCCACCAAATTTTTCTTGTCGTTATTTTACATTTTCAACAGAGCAGATAATTTGGGCAAGAAAATCAAAAAAAGTGCCTCATTATTATAATTATGAATTGATGAAGCAACTAAATGGCAATAAACAAATGAAAGATGTTTGGAAATTGCCAGCAATTGCAAAATGGGAAAAATCTTGTAAAAAACATCCAACTCAAAAACCATTATCTGTACTAACAAGGCTAATAATGGCATCTACAAAACCCAATGCTTGGATTTTAGATCCATTTACAGGAAGTAGTACAACAGGAATAGCATCTAATTTGGCAAATAGGCGTTTTTTAGGAATTGACCAAGAAACAGAGTTTCTAGAAATTAGTAAGTGTCGAAAATTAGACATTGAGAACAAAGAAACCGCGGAACTTTACAGAAAAAAAATAAGTGGTTTTAACACGCAAAAAGAGTATGTAAATTATTTAAAGTCAGAACCTAAACCAGTAGAAAAAATTGCATTAGGTTTTTGTAGAAAAAAAGACATTCCAAATTTAACAAAAACAGATAAATTTTATTTTCACGCAATTGAGATAAATAATTTTGTACTAGATTTTCCAACAGAAATATTGGAAGCAAAAGAAATTTATTTATATCAAGGTGGTAGAGGAAAACCTTTAATTTTTACAGGACATAGCGGAAAAATTAAAGAGATAAAATTGAAACATAAATCCAAAATAATAGGAAAAGAAAATTCGAAAACAGAATATTATTATGAAATAAAACTCATAAGTGATTTTAATTATAGTAATTCATTTTTAAATGAATTAAAACCAAAATTATTATTTGGAAAAAATGATAAAGAAAATAAAGCGTTGTTGAGAAAATATTTACCGACAATAACAACATTTGAAAAAATAAAATTGAATAATAAACAAACAAAAAAACCAACTGCATAAATCATGCGCATTTACAATTCATTAAAATTACAAATAAAGCAGAAAACTTGTAAAAGAGTATATTTTATTTGTTGACAAATAGCTTAAAAGATAAAAATATTGGATACAAAAAAAACCTATTCTTTCTTACCACCAACAACAATTACAAACTCTCCTTTTGGTTTTTTTTCTTCAAAATGTTGTAGCAAAGTTGTCAAATTACCGTTGATATTTTCTTCGTAGAGTTTGCTTATTTCTCTTGAGATGGCGGCTTGTCTATCCGCACCAAAATAAGTGATAAAGTCTTTAAGTGTTTTTTGCAATTTATGTGGTGATTCGTAAAAAATCATTGTGCGATTTTCATCTTGTAAAAATGTTAATCGTGTTTGTCGACCTTTTTTTACAGGTAAAAAACCTTCAAATACAAACTTATTATTTGGCAATCCCGAATTGACCAAAGCGGGCACAAAAGCCGTGGCGCCGGGGAGGGTTTCAACCGATATTTGGTGGTTAATAGCCTCGTGTACAATCAAATAGCCGGGATCGGAGATAGCAGGCGTGCCGGCATCTGAGATGAGGGCAAATTGGGCACCTGTTTCTAGCTGAGAAATGAGTTGTGCCAAAATTTTGTGTTCGTTAAATTTGTGATAGGAGCGTTGTGGCGTTGCAATTTCAAAATGTTTGAGCAATTTCCCTGAAGTTCGTGTATCTTCGGCAAGAATCAAATCAACGGATTGCAATATTTCTATAGCCCTAAAAGTCATATCTTTTAGGTTGCCGACAGGCGTGGGGACGACATATAATTTTCCGGACATTAGGCAAATTTTAGTTCGAGCAGTTGTATCAATCTAAATTCGTATTCATCTTTGGTTTCCCATTGATGATATTTTGATTTTATTTCTTTAAATATATAATTTAGAGCCGCTTCGTATGAAGCGCAACTGTCTATTTTTTTGATGGTTTGCGCATAAGCATCTGCATCGCCATCAAACAGATTATTGATAAATGCAATACGGTCATTTAAGCCGATACTAATTTTTTTTGAAGAGCTAACGGGTTTAAAACTAGGAGAATTATGAGCTGTTTTGACTGGGTTTTTAACAGGACTTTCAACTTCCAAAGTTTTGGGGGTAAATTCCATTTCCGACACTTTTTTATAAAGTGGTTCGTCGTCTATTTGTTTTATCTTGTTAGGGTTTTCTTTTTTGCTTGGGGTTATTTGTGTGGGTGCTATGGTGTCTTGAGGCGCTGTATCTATGCTGTTTTGTTTTTCGGGTATTGTGGGTTCATCATCGAGAAGTGCCAAAATTTGAGTGTCGTCAAAATCGTCGGACAAATTTTTTATGGTCGCCATTTTTTCATAGAGCTTTCTAGTAGCACGATACAAATCTTTAAATTTTTTGTGATTGGTATCTTGTAAAATTTCCTTGGTGAGCAGTGTTAATTCCGCTCTTAAAATATTGACTAATTCTTTTTTTTCTTGCATGATTAGATGATTTATAATATATTGTCAATCAGTAAATTAATTAATTAATTACAAATTGTTAATAAAAATTTGTGTGGGGTATAAAAAAGCCCATAAAAAAATTATAATTTCGTTTTTACAAAAATAAGTAATTTATCCTAACAAAAATAATTTTATAACTAATGTTTTTAGAAATTCCTGTAAATCATAAAGAAAATTTAGGCTGGATTGAGGTTATTTCGGGAAGTATGTTTTCCGGTAAAACTGAAGAGCTCATTCGGCGTTTAAAGAGAGCAAAATTTGCACATCAAAAAGTAGAAATTTTTAAACCAAAAGTAGATACGCGTTATCACGACACCAATATTGTGTCTCATGATAAAAACGAAATCCATTCTACGGCAGTTAGCAACCCCAAAGAAATATTGACGCTTGCCAAAGATATGCAAGTAGTGGGTATTGATGAAGCGCAGTTCTTTTCAGAAGAAATTGTAGCGGTTTGTAACGAATTGGCAAATCGTGGTTTGCGCGTTATTGTGGCTGGATTGGATATGGATTTTAAAGGAAAACCTTTTGGTCCGATGCCCAATTTAATGGCAATTGCGGAGTATGTAACCAAAGTGCATGCCATTTGTACACGTACCGGAAATTTGGCACATTATAGCTACAGATTAACAGACGATGATAAGTTGGTTTTATTAGGCGAAACCCAAGAATATGAACCTTTGAGCAGGGCGGCATACATCAAAGCGATGTCGGAAAGAAATAAAAAATAATTAATTGATTTTTAGTATTTTATAATAAAATGCGCGAAACGGTTTTAGAAATAGATTTGCAAAGACTGCAACACAATTTGGAGGTGTTTAAAAAGCAAGTTCCTCCTAATACGCGTATTTTGGCAAATCTTAAAGGAAATGCTTATGGAATAGGTGCTTTGGCGGTTGGGAGATTTCTTGAAAAGCAAAATGTAGATTATTTTTCGGTTGCTTATATCAACGAGGGTATAGAATTGAGAAAAGAAGCTATTCAAACAAAAATATTGGTCTTTAATCCTTCTTCTGATGCATTTCAAGCTTTGATAGATTACAAATTGGAGCCAGAGGTGTGTTCGATATTTTATTTAGAAAAATTGTTGACCTTTTTAGAAAAGAATAAGATTTATAATTTTCCTATTCATATAAAATTGGATACCGGTATGCACAGAGCCGGAATTGAAACCGCGCAACTCGATGACTTGGTGTTTTTGCTAAAGGATCAAAAATGGGTGCAAGTGCAGAGTGTTTTTTCTCATTTGGCGGTTGCCGAAGATCCCGATGAGGATGTTTTTACTCGCCGACAAATAGATTTGTTTTTAGAAATGACGCAATTGTTAAAAGCGCGATTAAAAGTTGATTTTTTTAGACATATTCTCAATACGGCAGGCATTTTTAGATTCCCTGAAGCTGCTTTTGATATGATTCGTCCGGGATTAGGACTATTTGGGTATAATTTGGTAAAGGACAAGCAGAAAATTTTGCGACCAATTGCCGCGTTAAAAACGAAAATTTGTCAAATTAAAAATATTAAAAAGGGCGAAACGGTAGGTTATAGTCGGAATTTTACAGCTAAACAAGCAACGCAAATTGCGTTATTGCCGATAGGTTATGCTGATGGCTTGTCAAGAAAATTAGGGCAAGAGCATTATCATGTCCGACTAAAAAATAAACTTGTCCCAATTGTTGGAAACATAAGTATGGATACGATAAGTATAAATGTAAGTGGTATAGATTGTCAACCCGGAGACGAAGTAGTGGTTATAAATAATGAAGATAATGTATATAAAATAGCCAATTTACTCGGCACGATTTCTTATGAAGTTATAACGAATATTTCATGTCGAGTTATTAGAAAAGTTAAATCATAAAAACGAAATAAATGCAAGTATCAATTATCAATAAATCAAAACACGAATTGCCACATTATGCCACGGCGCAATCTGCNGGAATGGATTTGTGTGCAAATTTGGATAAACCTGTTATTTTACAATCTTTGGAGCGAAAAATTATTCCTACTGGTTTGTATATGGCATTGCCTGATGGTTATGAAGCGCAAATTCGTCCCAGAAGTGGATTGGCAATCAAACATGGTATCAGTTTGGTCAATACACCCGGCACTATTGATGCGGATTATCGAGGTGAGATTGGGGTTATTATGATTAATTTGTCTAAAGAGCCTTTTGAAATAAAAGATGGAGCGCGTATTGCCCAAATGATTATTAATAAATACGAACATATTACTTGGCAAGTAGTTGATAATCTTGAAGATACCGACAGAGGTGCCGGTGGTTTTGGAAGTACAGGAAAGTAGTTTTTGATGGTTTTATAGATGCTTGATGTATAATCATTCACGCGTATTTTATGTTTATACATGAAAAATATTGTTTAAAAATTGAACAAGCAAAAAAGCAATTTTTTATACGTTATATATTTCTTAATTAGATTAAACCGCTTTTTTATTTAGCCTTATAATTGGCATAAAAGGAAAAATTGCTGTACATTTGTCTATATAAATAAAGACTTATGGAAGTGATTTGGTATATTATTTTAGCTTTTTTAATTGGCACATATATTATTTTAGATGGTTATGATTTAGGTGCGGGTATGGCGTATTTGCTGTTTCCGGACACCGATGAGGAGAAAGAAAAAATAATTAATAGTATTCGTTCTATTTGGGATGCCAACGAAGTGTGGTTGGTTGCATTTATGGGTTTGTCGTACGTTATTTTTCCAAAATTTTCGAGCGCGATTATTCATAATTTTGGAGGTTATATCATGTTGTTTTTTTTGTTTTTGCTTTTTAAAACATTAAGTTTTAATCTATTGGTTGTTTTTAGAAATAAACCCATAATAAAACGACTTTTGGGCTGGAGTTTTGGTGTTTTTAATTTTATGTTGGTTGTATTTATCAGTTTGATTTTTGCCAATATATTACGAGGCGTTTTTTTGGAAAATTCTAATGTGAATTTGGCATTTGTGAGTCAAAAATTCTCTCCTTTTACACAAAATGTAGGCATGTTTGATTGGTTTACCTTATTGGGTGGTGGTGCTACTCTGATCGCTATTTTAATTCACGGAACCGTTTGGGTTATTTTGAAAAATTCGGGTGCTTTTAACCGTAAACTAAAAAAAATTGTAAAAGGCTTGGCGGTGATAGAATTGATTATAATAGGATTATTTTTAGTGGCTTGGTATATACTACACCCCGAAATGATGTATTATTATTGGCAATTGCCATTTTTGTTTATCTTTCCTATTTTGTCATTTATTTCTTTAGTCGGTTTGATTGGTATTCGTTCTTATCCAGGAGAAAACAAAGGCTTTGTGCTTTCTACAAACATGATTATTTTTTCATGGATAAGTGTTATTATTGCTATTTTTCCTAGATTTATCTTTAATTTGGGTGATAAGGAATTGACATTATACAATTCAGGTTTCCAAGATTTTGAGGGTTTTCATGTGAAGTGGTGGATATTGGTCATTGCATTGGTATTGCTAATTTATTCAATCTTGGTTCACAAATATGTAAAAGGCGATACTTTGAAAAAAAAAGTTGCGTAATATTTTTTTAATATAGTGATTTTAAAAAAAAATTATTTATATATTTGCAATCCCAAATTAAGCGGGTGTGGTGAAATTGGTAGACACGCTAGACTTAGGATCTAGTGCTTCACGGTGTGTGGGTTCGAGTCCCTCCACCCGCACTTTTTAAAACTTCTCAATTTTTTGAGAAGTTTTAAAATTTATATAAGCTAAAGTTTTGTATTATTTTTTTATATTTGTTTTTTAAAAACAATTTGATGAATATCTATTTACAAGATTTAATTAAAGCGATTCCACTGGGTATTTCCCTTAGCTTTTTAATTGGTCCTGTTTTTTTTGTTTTGCTTGAAACCAGTGCAACAAAAGGTGCTCGTGCAGCTATAGTCTTGGATTTGGGTGTTATTTTGGCAGATATTATTTTTATATCAATTGCATTCTTGGGAAGTTACAAATTATTAGCTGAGCTTACAAATCATCCTGCTGTATATGGACTGGGAGGGGCCATTATGATGGTATATGGTTTGATTACGGTAATCAAAAAACCAAAAAAGGAAAGCTTGGAAAACGAAACAGAATTATATATTCCTAAGAATAACTATTTAGCTTTATTTGTCAAAGGCTTTTTGCTTAATTTTATCAATATTGGTGTGTTGGCATTTTGGTTGGCTATGATTATTATTTTTTCGCCTAGACTAGATTTAAATCCTTTAAGAATTGTGGTGTTTTTTGCGGGAATTCTCGGTGGCTATTTTTTGGTTGATTTGTTTAAAATATTTTTGGCTAAACAATTCAAATCTAAAATGACACCAGCTAGGGTGCTAAAAATTCGTCGAATTATTGGTGTTGTTTTGCTTATTGCCGGAATATATCTTATTTATATAGGTTTTGCCGAAGACAATAATATTGGCATTAATACCACTATTGAACATTTTAAAGATAAATAGCTTTGGCTTTAACAGTTTTTTTAAATCAATAAATCGTAATAAAAACAAAAGCAGCAACTGAATAGTTACTGCTTTTATCATTTAAGAGGCACCTAGCAGATTCGAACTGCTGTCTTCGGTTTTGCAGACCGCTGCCTAGCCACTCGGCCAAGGTGCCTTATTTTTAGGAGTACAAATTTAGCGTAATTCTTTAAAACTGCCAAATCTTATTTTAAAAATTTAATATCCCAAATACCGCGTAGTTCTCCCAATTTAAAACCGGTTGCTTGGTCTTCTCGATAATGCTCTTTAATGACTTTTAATATGGGTGTTAAAACCTCTTTTTCAGGTGTGCCATGGCATTTAAGACAGTTTTTTTTGATTTTGATGGGTGCATAAAAATGTACAAAACCTTCATCATCGGTCATAACCATAGGTTTCATTTGCTCGTTTTGATTTTCTTGTGTACGCAAATAACTATCAATGACAAGTTTCTCATCTGCGTCTGGCGCATTTTTTTTATTTCTTAATTTATGAGAACTTCGCTTCATGATAACGTTATTGGCTTTGCCCATGCTATCGGTGATTTTAAGTGCTTTGTCATGACAAAAATTCACCACACTAGGCAAACCTTCTGTTTGTGCAATGGCTTCTATGTTTTTTTTGAAAACTTTAAAAGTAGCTTGTGCAATGGCTTTGCCTTTTTGAGCATAAGCTTTTTGGTCAATTGCTGGTTTAGGCGCTTCAGGTTTTTCCGTTTTCTTAGTTTGATTTTGACAAGCACCAATTGTAAGTGCTAAAATCAGAATTAGTGTAATTTTTTTTAGTAATAGTTTCATTTTTGTTTGGTTTTGTTATTTTTTATAAATTAATTTTCTAAGGGTAATTTTTGTGCGTACCATTCATTTATGCCATACACTAAATTATAAACAACTTTAAATCTTAGTTTTTTAAATACTTTTATAGCGTGTCCACTTCTACTTCCACTTCTGCAATATATGAATACAGGTTTGCTTTTGTCTAAATATAGTTTTTCAATATTTTTACTGAAATTTGGGTCATAAAAGTTGACGAGAATGGCATTTTTAAGATGTCCTCTTTGATATTCTCCTTGGGTACGGATATCTAA
>JGI24023J19991_10001110_pt1 | contig 20977 bp, 13 predicted proteins | sample Cruoilmetagenom1_FD_19991 | JGI IMG/M metagenome (IMG submission 19991) | reverse complement strand
AAGTGAGGAGCATTTCAGACTCCTTGTCGAAACCACTAATGTAATCCCTTGGGAATTCGACCCTAAAACCAATAAGTTTACATATGTCGGACCGCAGGCAGAAGAACTTTTGGGATATCCTATTAATAATTGGTACGAGGAAGATTTTTGGCCATCACTCATACTTGAGGAAGACCGCGATCAAGTACTGGATACATGCAGGGTGGCAACCGAGGCATTAAAAGATCATGTGCTTGAATACAGAATGCTATCTCAGGAAGGCCAGCTTGTATGGATATATGAAATGGTGTCAGTCATTTCAGAAAATGGTGAACCTATAGCGCTAAGAGGTTTTATGATAGACGTAACTGAGCAAAAGCAGGCTGATTCTCTGCTGCTCAGTGAAAAACGCATCTTAGAAATGATTTCCGAAGGTAAGCCGTTATCTGAAATATTAGATCACATATGCCTTGCGGTGGAAAAGCAAAGTAACCAGATGTTATGCTCTTTTTGTCTTGTGGATGATACTGGCAAAGCTTTGGTATCATGCGCCGCGCCTAGTTTGTCTCCAGATTATGCGAAAGATATAGGTCGGTTACCTATCGGTCCCGACATCGCTAGCTGCGGCACGGCGGCTTATACAAAAAAACAAGTTATAGCATCCGATACATCTACAGATCCGCTTTGGACCGACTTCCAAGATCTGGCTATTAATCATAATTTACAAGCGTGCTGGTCAACGCCAATACTCTCTAACAGCGATGAACTGCATGGAACATTCGCTATGTACTATTCGGAACCCAGAGAACCTATTCAATGGGAATTCGATATTATTGAGAGAGCAACACACCTTGCAAGAATCGCAATAGAGCGTAAAAAAGCGGAGGAAACTCTAAAAGAAAATCTTAATGAGCTGTCCAAAAAGAACAAATATGAGAAGATTGTCAGTACCGTTACCCAGAGTGTTCATAGATCAATAGACCTTCAAGAAGTTCTTGAGAACGCAGTTGAGGCTATGACTGAGAACATTGAGATCGTGGAACACGTTTCAATATATTTCGTTGAAGGTAAAGAGGCGGTTATACAGATTCAAAAGGGCTTTCCCGATGGGTTTATAGAAAAAGTAAGGAGAATACCGCACCCCAAGGGATTTACCTGGAATACTATCTTAGAAGGAAAAACGAGATATTGTCCGGATGTAGAAAAGGATACTATAATAGGTCCAGCGGGTAGGCAAGCGGGCTCAAAAAGTTATTTATCCATACCTCTTAAGGTCGAAGGCAACACAATAGGTTGTATTAACGTGCATTCTTATCAGAAGAATGCATTCGAAGAAAATGACATCAATTTGCTAGAGGTCGTTGCAAAACAAATTGAAATTGCTATAAACAAAAGTAAGAATGCGGAAGCACTCAGAAACAGCGAAGAACGATACCGGACACTAGTAGAGAATGCATACGATTTAATAGTTGAAATAGGCATCGATAGCCGATTTGTTTATGTTAGCCCTAACCATAAAGACGTGTTAGGTTATGAGCCAAACGAGCTTATAGGTCGAGACATTTATGAAAATATTCATCCGGATGACCGTCCATCTGTGAGGGCGAATTTCCAAAAATCAGCCGGAAACATATGTAGCATATTAGGTTTAAGCTTTAACGAACTTTTGACCGGAAATATTTTTGAAGTATTTCATGCTAATGATCTACCCGCTTTAAGGACAAAATTAGAGGATGCAGTCAGGGCTCAATTAGCAACTGAAGAGTCATCCTCATCATACAGGTACAGACATAGTAACGGTGAATGGCGTTGGCTCGAAAGTACTGGTCAGCCATTTTGGACTTCAACAGGCGAAATCAGAGTAGTTATCTCCTCTCGTGATATAACAGATCGCAGAAGAGCTGAGTTGGAACTAAAAAATGCCTTCTCAGAAATCGAAAAATTAAAGAACCAGCTTGAAAGGGAAAACATATACCTGCAGGAAGAAGTGAAATTCCAACACAGCCACAGCGAAATTATCGGTGATAGCAAAGCTATGCAAAAGGTTTTAAGCCTTGCAGAACAGGTAGCAAACACCGAATCTACCGTGCTTCTGCTCGGCGAGACGGGAACGGGGAAGGAATTGCTTGCCAATGCAATTCACAATATGAGTCCGCGCAAAGAGCGGGCTATAGTCATGGTAAACTGTGCCGCACTACAGCCGAACCTAATTGAAAGCGAACTCTTCGGTCATGAAAGAGGCGCCTTCACCGGTGCGGTGACAACTAGGTTAGGACGCTTTGAAATAGCAGACGGATCAACCATTTTTCTCGACGAAGTAGGTGAGCTGCCATTCGAACTCCAGAGTAAATTACTAAGGGTACTACAAGAAGGCAGTTTCGAACGCCTGGGTAGCGGAAAAACCATTGAAGTAGATGTGAGAGTATTGGCCGCCACTAACCAAGACCTGCGTAAAGCTGTGGAAGAGGGAGATTTCCGAGAAGATTTATTTTACCGACTAAATGTTTTCCCTATTAATATTCCCCCACTTCGTGAAAGACGAGAGGATATTCCATTGCTTGTTAATAGGTTAGTTGAAGAGTATGGAGACAAGATGGGTAAGAAAATTGATAACATCTCCAAAAAAACCATGGAAGCTTTAATGAGTTATAAATGGCCCGGTAATATAAGGGAGCTTAGAAATGTAATTGAGAAGGCTATGATTCTTTCAAGCGGTTCTACCTTGCAACTTGATCTACCCAACGTTAAGCACTCACCAAGAGATCAAAGCGCGTCTCTTGAAGAGGTTGAGAAAAATCATATCCGCCAAATACTAGATAGAACCGGCTGGCGAGTGAGGGGCAGTGGTGGGGCAGCAGAGGCACTGGGACTAAACCCAAACACACTGGATTCTAAAATGAAGAAGCTCGGAATCAAGCGAGGGCATTCAAAACATTAGAATTCCGATATTGGGAGCACTTGCGATATCTCGAAGTTAATTGACCATTAAAATAACCAAAACACACCTTCCTTCATAAATATCATCAAACTAGTTTATTTTACCTTCTTACAGGCACTTATCTCTGAGTCAAATTATGACTTTAAGGCTACTCACACGTGGAATCAGGAGCACAAAAGAAAGCGACAAACTCTTAGATATAGGAGGCAACTCTGATATTTAAGATGCAAATCCCTTAGTTCGTAACAATTCAACAACACCCAAAACTGTGTAAAATGACAATTTTTTTAATATTTAGTGCAACTTAACACAATTACTTACCTTTCAGTCAACAAATGGCACCATAATTGCTCTATATGCATAGCGAGATAGCGGTAGGTGGAGGACCCTTTCAATTATTACCCTGGGTCCCCAAAAAAAATTAGTAAGATGTACTGGCAAGCCGACTGGAGAGTTGCGGCTTCTGGCTAAGTACGTCTTAAGGAGGGAATACAATGAGCAAACTTTGTTCATTCTATGGATTATTCTACCCGCGCTAACAACAATTAGTTCGAAACTGGCGGAATCAAGCGAGGAATAATGAAACCTTTTTTTGCTCCCCTTTTTTCAAAGGGAGATTTAAAAGAAGTACCGGGATTGGTGGTCCCGGCGCTCAATAAAACAACGCCAAAAAAACTATAAGGAGGTAGTAAAATGAGAGATCTTAAGAAGATCTTGAGTGTTTTTGCATTTACCACGCTCGTAATCATTGCTTTAGGATTCTTGGCGAGCAACGCCACGGCGGGTGACTGCGATGGCGAGAGTGGCGCGGCCTACGGCTTGTGCAACGCATATTGCGAGGCAATGGACTGTGATGGTGCACCTCAAGCCTCACAGAACGCATGTGATAAGGTTGAGGCAAAGTACATCAATATTACGGGAATGACTTTGCCGTGTGAGGCACCATCGTGCCAAAGTGATGCCGACTGCCCAGGATCCGCAAAATGCATACGAGATGCCCATACCGGAATCGGGACTTGCACCTGTATAGATATTGGCGGCTGTACCTAAACTAAACCTGGGGTCAGTAATCTAATAAAAAACGCCGGGATTAGCGGGTTCTGGCGCCGAATTAAACACGCTGAAATAAAACTATTAGGAGGGAAAGTAATGAGAGATCTTTTATCAAAATGTAGTAAGCCACAGTTGGGAATCCTTACTGTGGCAGTGTTTTTACTCACATTTGGGTTGATCCTAAACTACTCGGGCAATTCAAATGCTAAGCCGGGGGGAAATGACAACGCACCTGTTAAGGTGGAAGTCTGCCATCTCCCACCCGACAACCCTGATAATTATCATACCATAAGAGTTTCCGAAAATGCAGTCCCCGATCACCTGAGTCACGGGGATTTCGAAGGCAACTGTGATTCGGATGAGGACGGTGTAAGGAACGACCTGGACAACTGCCCTGCGGACTTCAACCCCGACCAGGAGGATGCCGACGGGGACGGTGTCGGAGATTTGTGTGATAACTGTGTATCTACGGCAAACACGGACCAGCTCGATTTTGATTTAGACGGCGTCGGGGATGCCTGTGATAACTGCGCTGAGTCGGCTAACGTCTCGCAGGACGACACTGACGGGGACGGCGTAGGCAATGCATGCGATAACTGCATTGATTTCCCAAACCCCGATCAATCGGACGATGACGATGACGGGCTTGGAGACCGGTGTGATAACTGTAGAGGTGTTTCAAGCACCGACACTACAGATACGGACGGGGACGGTGTGGGAGACGTTTGTGATAACTGCGCGGACATAAATAACCCTGAGCAAGAAAACAGTGATGAGGACAGCTTGGGCGATGCCTGCGATAACTGTACGTTTGCCGGAAATACCGACCAGCTTAACTCGGATACGGACAGCCTCGGTGATGCATGCGATAACTGCTCTTTGGTCGATAACGAGAATCAGGCTGATGCGGATGGTGATCTCGTAGGGGATGCGTGTGATAACTGTGCTTTTGTTGAAAACACATTCCAGGAGGACAGTGATGAAGACAGCGTCGGAGACGTATGCGACAACTGTTCAGCCGATCCGAACCCTGAGCAGGTAGACGGTGATCAGGACGAAATCGGTAACGCTTGCGACCTATGTCCGATTACCATAAGCACGAATATGGATGAAGATACGGATTTCGTAGGGGACGAATGCGATAACTGTCCGTTAGATGAGAACGCTGATCAAGCTGATACAGATGAGGACGGAACAGGAGATGTTTGTGACGGATGCGCTGAAGACTCTGATAAGATCGAAGAGGGATTATGCGGATGCGGAGTAGCTGATACTGATACTGACGGAGATGAAACTCCAGATTGTAATGACGAATGTGCAGAGGATGCAGATAAGACTGCGCCCGGAACATGCGGGTGCGGAGTACCTGACACGGATACTGACGGAGATGAAACTCCTGACTGTAATGACGCCTGCGCGGATGACCCTAACAAAACAGAAGAGGGATTATGCGGCTGTGGTGTTGAAGATACTGACACAGATAATGACGGCACGGCGGACTGTAATGACGCCTGCGCGGATGACCCTAACAAAACAGAAGAGGGTGTGTGCGGCTGTGGTGTAGCTGATACGGACACAGACGGTGACGGTACTCTTGACTGTAACGACCAGTGCGCGGACGATCCTAACAAGACAGCCCCGGAAACATGTGGCTGTGGAGTAGCTGAAACGGACACTGACGGGGACGGAACTCCCGACTGTAACGATCTTTGCATAGATGATCCTAACAAGACAGCCCCGGGAACGTGTGGCTGCGGAACGGCAGATACGGATTCTGACGGAAACGGTATTGCCGACTGTAACGAGGTATGCGGCGACGGTTCATGTGGAAGCGGGGAAGATTTTGGTAGCTGTTCGGATGACTGCCCCAGCACCTGCACGGGGGGCGAGTTCACATGCAACGACGGCGACTGCATTCCCGTCAGTTGGTTGTGCGATGATATCACTGATTGTAGCGAGGGCGAAGACGAGACAGGCTGTTCTACACCTGTCGACGACTGTGACAACGACGGTCAGTGTGAAATAGGGGAGAGTCTTACATGCGAGGACTGTAGTATCTCTATCGGCGATTGTGACAACGACGGTATATGCGAAATCGGACTCGGCGAATCTACCGCATCCTGTCCAAATGACTGCCAAGACAACTCAATAGGTAATTGTGGTGACGGCCTCTGTGAAATTATAGAACAAATAACGTGTCCGTCGGATTGTAGTGTTTCCAACACCTTCTGCGGTGATGGTGTTTGTAGTTTTGGAGAGGATTGCTTTATAGATTGCGATTTAGGTGGTGGTGGTGGACAATGTCCACCCGGTGCACCCCTTTGCTCAGGTTTTTAATCAAAACAAGACAAATCAAAATGTTAAAGTGCCGATTTAAGAGGGAGCTTGCTATAATACAAGCTCCCATCTGGCTGTTAAGGTTGAACTATTAGAGGAACAAGTTGTATGAGTTAATAATAAATAGAGTCGGGATTGGCGGGTTCCGGCGTTGAATTAAAAGTTTATAGATTCAAGTAGTCATAAAAACCCCGCAGCGCCCTACCCGGCTCTGCGGGTTTTTTATTTAAATATTGATACAAGTCATATATGCAAGCTCTTAAACAAGACGCTCTGAAAATTTAAACTCATATACTACCGGAAATTCAATAAATTTTTATACTCTAGAAATTCGAATCTTAAAAGTCTTCTTAATGTTGGAAAAGAAAGTGTAAAAATGAGTGGTATTGAGAGCCGAACGTAAGCGTGATGTGAACCTAATTCAGATGCTTGGATTATCAAACTTCTGAGGCCTTTAGCAATAATTATTCTATTTATAAAACTGAGTTACTGACAAATCCACTGACATGACTAAGAACCAAAGACAAATGCACTGCGTAAGTCACTGAAATCATTGGTAGCGGGGGTAGGATTTGAACCTACGACCTTCGGGTTATGAGCCCGACGAGCTACCAAACTGCTCCACCCCGCGTCAGATTGAGGGCTATAGGGTATTGGAAGATCATAGAACTGTCAAGTTTTATACATAAGTTACAATAGTTTAATAAATTTTATTGACAAGTACTCTCAATAAATATAGATTAAATTAGCAATAAGAGAATCATTTAGGAGGAGTATTATAAACATGAAAAAGTTAAGCGCACTATTCTTAGTTATTACACTAATGATGTCAGTTTCATTCTTGGCTGGATGTGAAAACAAAGCAAAAAAAGATGAGTTTGAGACCACAAAGTCTAGTCTTGAGCAAACACAGGAAGAGCTTGATAAAATCAAACAAAACAGCGAAGCATTGGACAAATATATTGCAAACCTTAAATCAAATATTAACGATCTGAAGATTGAAAACCAAAAGCTAATTGCTGAATCCAAGAGATTAGAAGCAGAAATCATTGACCTAAATCTAGAATTGGGCAAAATTCCCGATTCAGATTCAGGAGATGACCTTTCTTCAGATGACAAATCAGACAAGTCAGCGCCTTCTGACAACGATACTAGCTCTGAAGAATCTAATGGTTCCGATAATTCAGACAATACAGAACACGAAGTTTAATTTTGGCTAAGCTAAGGCTTTAATACCCAAAATCCTATCCAATCTGAATGTGCATCTTTCTTTCCTAAGGTGACAGTAAGCGTGTATATAAGTGTTAGCTTTACTAACGCTTATATCAAAAGGCTCAATGACTCTAGTAGATGTTTCCTCTTTATAAGCGGAAAGGTATTTGATCTCGAGCTTGCTCTTATCTCTAAGAGCCTGCTCTATCTCTGTTGGTAGAATTAATTCATTTGAAGTCTTTAGTTCTATTGATTTTCCTTGAAGTTTAAGAATATCTTTTAGTCTTTTTAATCTAATGCCCCTTCTTTCTAAATCCTTCAAAAAGAATTCGAATATATCTTTAGTGGTTATTACATCTGCTAAAGCGCGGTGCTGTTTATCAATTGGCAGCCCAATATATCGAGCAATATCGCCGAGACTGTTACTGGGAAAGCTATAATATCTTCTAGCTATCCCCAAAGTATCAATAATTTTATTTTCAGGTAGTAATATGTTTAAGTCCTTAAGTTCAGNTCTTAAAAATTCAAGGTCAAACTTAGCATTGTGAGCAACAATTACAGTATCATTTAAAAAACCGAGAAGATCATTGGCTATGTCTCTAAATAATGGCGCTCGATTAACCATTACTTGACTTATGCCATGAATCGATACTGCTCTTTCAGGAATGTTTCGTCCAGGGTTAACAAGTGTCACGAACTCATCCGCAATTTGGCCATTTACTAATTTAATAACCGCTATCTCGCAGATTTTATCGCCTGAAGCCGGGTCAAGACCTGTAGTCTCAACATCTAGGAACGCGAAATAAACTTGGGAAGGATTTTCTGATAACATTACCCGCTCCTTTTAGGCCAAAAATATTATCGTCAAAGTGTAATGAAAGAATGTCTCATTGCAAAATTATTTGAGAATATATTTTTAAGAAGATCTTAATTCCTCTAGAATCTTATTTCCCCCTTGTTGTAAAATCAATTCGGCAAGCTGCTCCCCAAGTTGCTGAGCATCCTCAATTGGGCCACTTGCATCTTTTTTTATAAGCGCCTTACCGTCAGGAGAAGAAATAATTCCGCTCAAACTTATTAAATGGCCATTTAGAGTAGCATTGCAGCCTACAGGCACATTGCAATCTCCTCCGAGTCTACAAAGAAATGCTCTCTCAGAAGTTGCTGCTATCTCTGTTTCAGCGTGGTTAATTCCCCTAAGAACATTTATGGTGTCTTCATCGTCTACTCTGGACTCTATTGCAACAACTCCCTGCCCTGGCGCCGGCAGCATAATGTCTGGAGAAATGATTTCAGTAATTTCGTCACCAAGCCCCATCCTTTCAAGACCTGCTACGGCTAATACAATTGCGTCAAATTCTCCATCTTCTCTCAATTTCCTTATTCTCGTATCAACATTACCTCTAATAGAAACTATTTTAAGCCCCGAGAAATGATGGAGAAGCTGTGATGCTCTTCTTAAACTCCCGGTGCCTACCCTGCTTCCCTCGGGAAGTTCTGCTAGACTTAGGCCCGTCTTTGATATGAAGGCATCTCTAGAATCATGTCTTTTTGCTACTGCGCTAATTGTAAGCCCTTCAGGGAGAATAGTGGGAACATCCTTCATACTATGCACAGCGATATCGATTTTCTCAGATAGAAGCGATTCTTCAATCTCTTTAACAAATACGCCCTTCCCTCCAATCTCGGATAACGGAGAGTTGAGTAAAGCATCACCTGTGGTCTTGATTACTTGTATTTCGATTTCTAAATCGGAATTGTTTACTGAAAGAAGATTACGAATGTGATTAGCCTGCCAAAGAGCAAGCTTACTTCCCCTAGTTCCTATCCTGAAAGATTGCTTCATCTTCCTCTTCTTCTAGGAGTAGGAGTTCTTTTTCAAGTTCAAAAAGTCTTTTAATCGAATCCACATACAATGCTCCCATAGATGTGGAAGACTCCTTTTTTAGATTTGTAAGTGGATTGTGGAGTATTTTACCTATAATCCTTGAGGCCATAAGCTCAATTATATACTTGTCCTGCTCTGAAACGCCCTCAAGCTTTTCAAGCGCTTTTTCAAGTTCAGTATCTTTTATTATTTCAAATCTTTTTTTAAGGTCTATTATGGCTGGAACTGCTTTTAGACCGCTCAGCCAAGCTTCAAAGGATTTCTCTACTTTAAGTATGATCTCTTCGGCTTTATGCAGGCTTTCCTTACGAGTTTTTATGTTTTCATCCGACACATTTTTCAAATCATCTATGTCGTAAAGATAAATATCCGAAATATCTTCAATCCTCGGATCTATGTCCCTGGGTACCGCTATATCGATCATGAACATAGGTTCATTATTCCTGAGCTTAAGCGCTTCTTTAGCATGATTGGCTTTTATAATAAAATCTTGAGATCCGGTAGCAGCAATTACTATGTCTACATCCTTTAAATGATAATAAACTTCGTCGAATCTTATGGATCTACCATTTAACTTCTCTGAGAGTTCTACAGCATTATCAAATTTCCGGCTAGCAATAAGCAAATCATTTATTCCTGCTCTTATCAAGTGTTGAGCAGCAATTTCCGCCATCTCGCCTGCCCCGATTAACATGACTGACCTTCTGGAAAGGTCATCGAAAATTCTTTTGGCTAGCTCGACAGCGACGTAGCTGATAGATATAGCATGTGAACCAATCCCTGTCTCTGTCCTTATTTTCTTAGCTACAAAAAAAGAAGTATGGAAAAGTCGATTTAGTATTACTCCTGTTGTTCCTTGAGCAGCAGCTATTTTATAGGATCCCTTCACTTGACCCAAAACCTGAGGCTCCCCAACAACCATTGAGTCAATGCTTGACGCTACATTAAACAAATGTCTTACTGCCATGTGACCGATTGAATAATAAATATAGGGGGAAAATGTTTCTTCTGAAATATCATGGAATTCTGAAATGAAAGCCTTGAGACTTTCTAGACATGATTCAACGTTCTCAGAAACTGCATATATCTCTACACGGTTGCATGTAGAGAGGATCACGCATTCCTCAATGTGCTCTTTACTCTTTAGTTGGCGGACACCTGATTCAAGGCTTTCTTGAGAAAAAGAGAATAACTCTCTAATCTCTATAGGAGCCGTCTTATAGCTAATTCCTAAAACTACAGTTCTAAGCATTTATAGTTTTTCATCCTTAATCTAATAGCACATATTATATCCTGAGTAGATCAAAAATCATCCTATAGACTTAAGTTCCTATAAATTTAGTATTATTTCAAATCCCTACCTATAAAGCTCAAGAACTCACCCCTGGTTCTTTCGTCTTTTTTGAATGCGCCACGCATCGAGCTGGTAAGCATATTCGCGTCAGATTTTTTTATGCCTCTCATTGCCATACATAAGTGATAAGCCTCGACTACTACAGCAACGCCCTGAGGATCAAGCTCCTTCTTAAGAAAATCTGCAATTTGCACGGTCATTCTCTCTTGAACCTGAAGCCTGCGAGAAAACACCTCAACTATTCTAGGTATCTTACTCAGCCCTACAACTTTTCCATTAGGAATATATGCGATATTGCATTTGCCGAAAAAAGGAAGCATATGGTGTTCACAAAGACTATAGAACTCTATATCTTTTACAACTACCATCTCATCGTACTTGATATGGAAAATCGCTTCATTTATTATTTCTTTTGGATCCATATTATATCCGGCGGTTATTTCCTTAAACATCTTCTCCATTCTATCAGGAGTATCTTTAAGCCCTTCCCTCTTAGGATCTTCGCCAATCTCAAGCAAAATCTCTCTGATTGCTTTCTTAACACTCATATGGGTAGTTATCCTCCTCATAGTATTCAAAATAACTTTTTGAAGTCTCACTCAGCTTTATATGTATTAATTTATCATTGAGACTAGGCTTTATTTTATTCCATATATAGCTTGCTATATTTTCGCCTGTTGGCTGAGCATTCTCAAAATAAGGGACTTCAATATCAAGCCTCTTGTGATCAAGTTCGTCAATAACAGGGCTCATAATATTATCAAGCTCTTGGAGGCTGTAAATCATCCCGGTCTCCGGATCTATTTCTCCGTATAGCTGTACTTGTATAGCATAATCATGACCATGGCCATTAGGGTTTGAGCATGTATCAAATATCTTAAAATTATCCTCATCAGATAAACTTTTAATATAGAGTCTATGCCCTGCTGAGAACCTATAAGTTTTTGTAAGACTTACGTATTCTTTAATTTTCATTTTCTCCAGTAATCAACGTACAGGTCCTGTGTTTCATATAGCCTTACCCTATAAAGGGAGCACTTTGGATTACCTTGAAGCTTTTCCTCAAGCAAGTCCCAGAGCACACGGGCTATATTTTCAGTAGTTGGAACAAGGTCTTTAAAGTGAGGATTATCTTTATTTAAGTGCTTGTGATCAAAATCTACAAGCACTTCAGCCATTACTGATTTCAGCTCTACAAGGTTAATTATCATCCCCGTTTCAGCATCAACCTCTCCCTCAACAGTTACCTCAAGATTATAGTTATGCCCATGACCGTAAGGGCCGGCCGATTTGCCGAATACTGAGAGGTTTTTCTCTTCACTCCAATCCTCGTTCCAATAGCGGTGTGAAGCCGAGAACTCCATCTTCTTTGTTAATAGTTTCTTAAATCCCATAAGTTCAAAAACACCTTTAAAAGCCAATAGGATAGCATAGTTAGCACACTGTACAACTTCCAATATACAGGTGTGTGAGGTAATATTTTACATGAATGGAAAGCTTTGACTCACGAAGCAGACTGGCAAAGATAGTAAACAGTCTCAAGAAACAGAAGAATAGTTACTTACTTTTCAAAGGCTCTTCCATAATCGCTATATTCTTTTTTATAACTATCGGACTGGCTTCAGTCCTTTCTTTAGCATCTTCCAATCCTTATTATTATGCTTTTTTAAAGATTCTTACAGTCTTACTATTAATCTTTGCAGTAATCAAGTTTATTATTGCTCCAATATACAGAAAGACTATTACAAATAGTTTCTTTAAAGAACTGGACAGCTTATCCCCTGGACTCGGGGAAGACACCTTAAATGCTATTGAATTAACTGATAGTTTAAAACAATCTAAAACATTAGGCACATCTCCAGATCTTGCTTTCGCGCATATTGCAAGAACCACTCTTAAACTCGAATCTTTTGACCTCTCTTCTCTCTATCCACTTAGCAAGCTTAGAAAACATTTTGTGCCACTTGTAGGTGGTATCGTATTCGCTATATTAGCTATAATTTTTATTCCAGGAAGTTTTCCCAGTTACTTTTTTAGCTTCAACATGATTCCCTCAACAACTGGTCCGAATCTAGAGCTTGCTGATATAGAGATAACACTTAGATATCCGGAATATACGAAACTAGAGCCCCAATTAATTAAAGGAAGCTCCGGTGATGTGAAAGCTATTAAGGGCACAGAAGTTCAATTTGAAGCAAATCCACTTAGTTCTTTTAAAGAGGGTTCTCTATTAGTCGAAAACGGTGTTCCTGTCCCTATAGTAAAGACTGATGGAAACATCAAGGCTGGGTTCACTATACTTAGCAATGGCAGTTTTATAATCACGGAAACTTCTAAGGGTTTAACATCAGAATCTTTTAAGATAGTTGCAGAAGAAGACAAAGCGCCTGAAGTTAAAATAAGCAGCCCATCAGGAAAGACAATACAACTAGGCTCAGAAGAAAATATAGATATTTTTTATGAAGCGGAAGATGATTTTAATATTTCAAAATTGACCCTCACTTGGGAAAATCAGAAAAGACAATCTGAATCACCAATAAAGATAGAAGAACAAGACGTCGAAAGCATAAAAGGCAGGCTGACATGGGGTCCCGGCGGCATAAATCCTGGAGAGGGCGACACTATAAAGCTCAGAGTATTAGCATATGACAATGACACTATTTCAGGACCTAAGGTAGGTGTTTCTAATCCTATTACAATTAAACTCAAAGATGCCCGCTCTAAACATAAAGAAACTCTTAACTACACCGAACAGTTAATGGAAGAACTTATTGATATACTTGGCGACGAAATTAACCTAGCGCATGAAGGTGATAAGGATATAAATGCAGAAAATTCGAAGTCTAGCCCCCATATAATAGACATTGAAGAAATACTGAAGAAACAAAAAAGACTGACGCAAAAAATCGATCACGCAATAAGCACTTTAGATATTACTTTATCGAGCATGGCGGAAGATGAATATTCGGATTACACATTTTTTATTGGATTAACCAATATGGACAGAAGACTAAATACACTTTTAGATGAGAGAAAACATCTGATCGAGTCTTTTGCAAAATTAGATATTGGCAGATTACAGAGACTGATGAAAAGGGAAATCACTGAATTTGAGGATGACATCTTGTTAATAGATTCAATGCTCAAAGGTGACAAATTGATTGATTCACTACGCTCAAGCAATGACTTGCTCAATGAATACAGGGAATTAACTGAACTCTTAAATCAATTAGAACAAGGCGACAATAGTGAGATTAGCAAACAGATTCAGGAAAAGTTAAACCAGATTAAGGAACTAATGTCTCAACTCGCCAAGCAGATGGACGGACTTAGCGGAGATATCCAAGAAGGTTTTTTAAATCAAGATGCTTTTGAAGCGTTAAACATCCAAAAACAGTTGGATCAGATCTCCAAACTAGCTAAAGAAGGCAACATAGAGGGAGCGCTGGAGATGTTAGCAAGTATGTCTCACAGTCTTCAGAAGATGATAGCATCCCTAGAAAACGGCATGCAATCTTTTGGATCTTCGATGATGGCGCAAGAGATGTCTAAACTAAACGAACTGGTATCTCGTATTGAGAATATCGAGAGGGAAGAATCGTCACTCAAAGACAAGACTGGAGAGCTAAAGAAGTCCTTATTGAAAAATCCAAATTTGCCTGGAGAGAACCTCAGGGAATTCATAGATAAAGAAATGAAAAAAACTCAGGAACTAACTCAAAATCTCCAAAAAGCTAGAGCGAAGATATCAAAGAAGTCACCTCTAGAAAGCGACCCTGAAGGTGCTTATTTGATTGAGAAAATGATAGAGAAAACTCAGCAGCTAAGCAATTGGCTAAAAGCAATGGATTTCAATGAAGCCCAAAAGACTGCAAAGAGCATTCAAGAAAGCACTCAGGGCCTTGGTGAAATGAGCAATCTCAATTTTAGAGATTTGGGCAAAGCGTCAGAGGAAATCAATAGCGCAAGTAGACTCGCCAAGGAGATACGCGGCGACCTGGAACAATTTGGCGCTCAAAGAAATAATGAAGGACAATTCGCGGATATGGCTGGAAGACAGGATGAGATTCAAGGTCAAACCGGCGACCTGAATAAAGAGTTGTCAGAACTTGGGAGTGGGCTCTTTGTTAGCCCTGGTCTGGGAGAAAAGTTAGGACAAGCAGAAGATTTCATGGGAAACGCGTCTCAAGACCTCAACGGGAGGCAAGTCTCAAAAGCTATATCTAATCAGGAGGAAGCTTTAAAGGCTCTCCGCGATGCAAAACAACAAGCCCAAGATATGCTTCAGCAAATGAGAATGAGCGCGAAAGGAAACGGATCCCCAGCTCCAATGATGATGGGACAGATGCAATCCGGGCAAAGCCCGCAAGGAACAGACAACAGATATGTCGAGATTCCTCAGGTCGATGAATCACAGATCGGAAAGGAATTTAAGCAAAGAATTTTAGAAGCAATGAAGGATGGTTCACCAGAGGGATATATCGAGTTAAACAAAAAATATTACGACAGGATTATCAAATGAAACTAAAATCTGCTCTAGTTCTGTTTTGTTTATTCACGGCCTGTATATTTAGTGGAGCATGGCCCGTTCATTCATCAGAGATTCATGAGACGTTGGATCAAATTGAGAACGATATTAAGACATGGCAAATAAGCCATGCTTTAGATTCCATAGATCAAGCTCTTGAAATTGCCGATACAGACGACGAAAAATTCCGATCTTTCTATCTAAAATCTTTAGTAGATTTTTATATAGGGAATTACCAAGGCGCAAAGGAATACGGGAACAAGGCGCTTTCGACCAAAGAGTCGGAAGAAGAGGCAGATTTTCTTAATTTTATCGTGGGAGCATCTAATTCAGCGCCTAAATTTGAAGAAATTAAGACTGAGAACTTTGTGATTCGCTATGCGCACCCCAAAGACATTATACTCGCAGAATATGCAAAGGATGTGTTGGAGAAATCCCGTTTTGAGATAGGGCTTGATCTGGAGGCATATCCCAAAGACCCCGTAATAGTTGAGATATACCCTGATATGAAGAGCTTCACCCTGGCATCCACTCTTCCGGCTGAAAATGTAGAAAAAACCGGCGTTGTAGGCATTTGCAAGTTTAATAGGATAATGATTCTATCGCCCAGGTTGCTGCCTAAAGGATATACCTGGGCCGATACTTTAGCCCACGAATATGTTCACTATCTAGTATTTCTAAAAAGTGAAAACAAAGTTCCCGTTTGGCTCCATGAGGGTATTGCCAAGTATGAGGAAAAAAGATGGAAAGAAAAAGATAATGATGTTATCAGTCCATTTTATGAAACCATATTATCAGAGGCTTTAAAAAAGGATGAATTGGTGCCAATTGATAAAATGCACCCATCTCTAGCAATGCTCAAAAACGCGCGAGAAGCGCAGCTTGCATTCGCTCAATCGGGTACAATGGTAAGCCATCTAGTGGATAACTGGGGCCAGGATGCGCTGATAAATCTCATAGAATCTATAAAAGAAACAAATGACTATCAAGCAGCAATACAATCTGTCACAAATTTGGATTTCCCTCTATTTTACGAATCTTGGGAGAGAGATCTCCGCTCCAAAAACCTTGAAGAAAAGATACCTGGGGTCAGTGTTAAAGGCGTCAAGATCAAAAATACTGAGAAAAAATCCATAGACGGCAGCGAAGATTTGATAGAGATAGATAATAACAGAGCAAGAGACTATACGAGATTAGGAGACCTTCTAAAACAAAGGGGAAGGTTAAGCCCTGCAAGTTTTGAGTATGAAAAAGCGCTTGAGTTAGACCCGTACTCTCCTATAATATCAAGTAGACTTGCCTATGCATTAAACATAATAGGAGAATCAGAAAGAGCTAGAGAGATCCTATATCCGATCCTCAAATTTTATCCCAGCCACATAGATATACACATGATTTTGGGAAGGATATATTTAGATGAGGGCAATCTTAACAAAGCTGAGGAAGAATATTTAACAGCTGTATCAATTAACCCTTACGACCCGGAAGTACATGCCTCGTTAATCGTATTATACGATAAACAGGGACGTTCAGAATTGAAACAAAGAGAAGAAATATTTCTCAAACTACTACTCAATGAGGAAACTAACAATGGAAAACAATAGAGAGGATATTCAGAAAGTTGAAGAGCTCTTTCGCATAAAAAATGAAATTGTATCTGAAATAGGAAAGGTAATTGTAGGCCAGGAAAAAGTGGTAGAGCTGCTCTTAATATCGCTGATGTCCTCCGGACACTCTCTTTTTGTTGGAGTTCCGGGACTGGCAAAAACTCTTCTCGTCAGCACGCTTGCTGATGTGCTGAGTCTTAGGTTTAACCGCGTACAGTTCACACCTGATCTGATGCCCTCAGATATAACTGGGTCTGAAGTTTTAGAAAAAGATGATATATCTGACAAGAGGTATTTTAGATTTATTCATGGACCGATCTTCTGCAATATATTACTGGCTGATGAGATAAATAGAGCTTCCCCTAAAACACAAGCCGCTTTACTTCAGGCTATGCAGGAAAAGAAAGTAACTGTAGGTGGAGAGACATACGCTATCGCACCGCCGTTTTTAGTATTCGCAACTCAGAACCCAATAGAGCAGGAAGGAACCTATCCATTGCCAGAGGCCGAGCTTGACAGGTTTATGTTCCAAATTGACGTTACCTATCCTTCCTACGATGAAGAACTTGAGATAGTCAAAACCACTACAGGAACTTATATACCTGAACTTAGGAAAATTTTAGATTCTAACAAGATTATGGAATTTCAAAAACTGGTTCATAGAGTGCCTGTGTCAGACCATGTGGCTTCATACGCAGTAAAAGTAGCAAGAGCAACTAGACCGGATGATCCGAGCACAACAGAATCTGTAAAAAATGGTCTTGCGTGGGGAGTTGGACCAAGAGCGTCTCAGTATCTAATATTCGGAAGCAAAGCTAGAGCGGCACTAAACGGAAGATATACTCCGACTACCGAGGATGTAAGGGAAATCGCCCCTGCTGTGCTAAAACATAGAGTCGTATTAAATTTTAGAGCTGAAGCTGAAGGGGTAAAGCCTGAGGAAATTATTCAGGAAATACTAGACGGAATCCATCATCAGGATTCTGATCGTCTAAAAGCTTAGATTCCGGCGCCATCTCACTAAATTTAGAATTAAGTAAAGCCTCCACCGAAGGCTCTATTTTTTCAAGGAAAGGTTTTGGGTAGATACCCATTACAAACATCATTATAGCAAGCGGAAGAACTACTACTATCTCTCTTAGATTTATGTCCTGAAGCGCTTTATTTGCGGCTTTATCAAGCGGTCCAAAAAATACTCTCTGATATGCCCATAGCATATAAATTGCACCCAGAATAATTCCAGTAGCTCCGAGAGCAGCATATATCCAATTAAACTCAAAAGCTCCAAGCAGTATAAGGAATTCACCTACAAAACCGTTTAATAGCGGAAGTCCGATAGAAGCAAGTGTCGTAATCATAAAAAACGCGGCGAATATAGGCATCACCTTTGCAATTCCGCCAAACTCCGCAATCTTCTTTGTATGGCGTCTTTCATACACCATCCCGACCAGAATAAAGAGAGCGCCGGTAGAAATCCCGTGGTTTATCATTTGATAAATTCCGCCCTGGACACCTTGTATGTTCAAAACGAAAATACCAAGCATGACCAATCCCAGATGGCTTACGCTTGAATAGGCAACTAGTTTTTTAAGGTCTTTTTGAGCAAAGGCTACCATAGCCCCGTAAATAATTCCTATAATCGCAATCGCTATCAAAATTGGCAAATATGCCATAAACGCTTCGGGGAAAAATGGCATTAGAAATCTAAGAAACCCATATGTACCCATCTTTAGAAGCACGCCGGCAAGAATGACGCTTCCCGCAGTTGGAGCTTCTACGTGCGCATCGGGCAGCCAGGTATGGAATGGAAACATCGGGACTTTAATTGCAAAAGCCAGAAAAAATGCGAGGAAAGCCAACCCCTGGGGACTAAGTATCCCATAAAACGGTATCCGCAGCCTGTAGAAATCAAGAACATCCATAGAAGCTGTGCCAAATTGCTCAAGGTGTAAATAGAAAAGAAAAAGTATAGCAATCAGCATAAGAGCGCTTCCGAAAGCGGTATAGATAAAAAACTTTATCGCAGCGTATATTCTTCTCTCAGTACCCCAGATACCTACAATGAAATACATAGGTATTAGTACAGCTTCCCAGAAAATGAAGAAAAGAATCATATCCAGAGCCACAAAGGTTCCTATTAGCGCGGTCTGAAGAACAAGCATAAATATCAAGAACTCACGCATGCCCATATGAATAGAACGCCACGATCCGAGAAGAGTAATCGGCATTATAAATGTCGTCAGTAGCACGAGAAATAGACTTATACCATCAAGCCCGACATGATAGCTTATTCCGAGACTCTCAATCCAGGGAACTTTTTGTACGAACTGCATCGCTGCAGTACCGGTTTCAAAGTTAGTGAATAAAGGGATTGAAATGAGGAATTCAATAAGAGTTACAACCAAAGCTCCGATCTTGAGTGATTCCTCCGAATTGTTATATATATAAGAGAGGAAAAGAATGATCGGAATCCCTAAAAGTGGGAAGAATATGATCAGTGAGAGATTGCCGCCAAAGAGCGATTCCATGTTGTTAGATAATATCCTTTTTTAAAGTGAATAAAAGCTAGAATTTATGGGCTGTAAATATACTACAGCGGCTAGATGTTTCAAGGATTAACAAAGATAAGTACCAGAATCCTGCAAGTATAGAATTTGAAACAGTTTTATTATATAGTAAGTACAAGTAACTACTTAAAATCAAACAAAAAACACAAAACAGATATGATATGAAAGAGATATTTAGAGGTTATTATCAACTAGATGAAAAAGAGTTCAAAAAATTATGGAAGAATGCAGTATTCATTTTCGACACAAATGTCTTATTAAACCTGTATAGATATCAATCTAATACAAAAGACTCATTATTAGATACAATTGAGAATTTATCTAATCGAGTATGGATTCCATACCATGTCGGACTTGAGTTTCATAGAAGAAGACTAACAGTAATAAAAGACCAAAACCAGAAATTTTCTGAAGTTCGAGATGCAGTCGACAATGCTATTTTAAAAATAAAAAATGACCTAGATGGTTTACAACTGAAGAAACGTCATAGTCTTATAAATCCCGACGGTCTTTTAGATGAAATGTCTAAAGTTAGAGATATTTTTTTTAAAGAGTTGGAGTCTCTTGAACAAAAGAGCCTCACAAATTCTAAAAACGACCAAATAATTAAAAGAATACAGAAATTGTTAGGTAAAAATATTGGAGATGCACCTGAATCACAAGAAGCGTTGAATCAAATCTTTGAAGAAGGGGAAAAAAGATATTTGTATAAAAGACCGCCTGGTTTCAGAGATATGCAGAAAAATAGTAATGACGAATATGATTATGTATATGAAGGACTATCATATAAGGCAAAATATGGAGATCTAATTCTTTGGAAACAACTTATAGAATATGCAAAACAAGAAAAAATAAGCGATATAGTATTCGTTACAGATGATAAGAAAGACGATTGGTGGTGGGAAACAAGTAAAAGTAATTCAAATAAAATAGGTGTTCACCCAGAGCTTAAAGATGAAATATATAGAGAGGCAGGCGTTGAAAGATTCCATATGTATACCACAGATACCTTTCTTGAATATGCTAATCAGTATTTGGGAGCAGAAGTAAAAGAAGAAGCCATTGAAGAGGTAAGAGATGTTGCAAGAAGGAGAGTAAGGGAATTCGGTAGATCCAGAATTAGGAAAAAGATATTAGCAAAGAAAGCAGTTTTCAAATGGTTGTCGCAGTATTTTGATACAATTAGAAATCATGATAGTTTCCCTAGATTTAGGACTCTGATAGAAAATCGGAAGTATGGATTTGAAATTTTGACACTAAGCAATAATACAACAATGAAAAATCGGTTTGATTTGATGATTAATCGTTCATATTCCTTGTTAGGTGAAAATCGTTATTCTGGCATAACTTTGCTATTTGTTGCTTTAGATGATGAAATTTTGTTTCAAGCATTGGATTATTTCAGGGTAATTCTTCCAGAGATTGAAGGCAACCTTGGTTTTGTAATAGGAAAAATTTTATACAATGAAAATATAGATAAAGAAGCAGATTTCATACCATATCAAGAATATAAT
>JGI24023J19991_10001109_pt1 | contig 20984 bp, 19 predicted proteins | sample Cruoilmetagenom1_FD_19991 | JGI IMG/M metagenome (IMG submission 19991) | reverse complement strand
ACAATAACAGGTGAGGGAGGACCGGAAATAGATCCTGAGTGGGGAGAGCCTGGGCTCAGTTCGGCCGGAAAGGTGTATGGCTGGAACACTCTGGAAGTACTTGCTTTGAAATGTGGTGATCCAGCACAGCCTGCCCATGCCATTCCGCCTGAAGCATGGGTCAGATGCCATATCCGGTTTATTGCAGACTCAAACCCTGACACATTTATTCCCGCAATCAGAAAACACCTTGATGATCATGGTTTTTCTGTGGTGGGAATTGAGCCGGTTCCTAATAATTACGGACTGGCTACCCGTATGGATCCAGATAACCCCTGGGTTGAATTTACAACATCTTCCTTTGAGGCCACTCTGGGTAAAAAAGTTGCATTTTTACCAAATCTTGGAGGGACATTACCCAATGACGCATTCAGTCATGTCCTTGCCATGCCTACCATCTGGGTGCCCCATTCATATGCAGGCTGCAGTCAGCATGCACCGAATGAACATTTCCTCGAAGAAATTGGAAGAGAAGGTTTACAGCTGATGACCGGGCTTTTTTGGGATATCGGCGAAGATAAAACCGATTTTGTCAAGGGAGAATGCAATGTCCATGGCTGCCTGCTTTAAGGATTGTTTTGAAAAATATAACTCAAAAACAGCCATATCCTTTTTAAGGGGAAATAAGGTTGAGACCCGGAGCTCTTTTCTCGATCTGGATAAAAATTCAGATAAAATGGCTAATCTGTTTTTAAAACAGGGAGTTAAAAAATCAGATAATGTTGTCCTTCTGCTGGATAAATCCCTGGTTTTTATTGTTGCTTACATTGCCCTTCAAAAAATAGGTGCTGTCTCTATACCTCTCAACCCCGGCTTCAAAAAATCTGAATTAATCTATCTGTTAAATGATGCTGCACCGTCACTTATTCTCATATCCCCGGATAAGGCGAAGACGATAACTGAAATTGATACGAGCTTAACCTGCCTTGAGTTTGATACAACAATCCCTTTTCAGGAGATGTCCTGTTTAGAATCCTTCTCTGATGATCTGGAGAAAGTCAACCAGGATTCTGATGATCCGGCACTAATCATCTATACGTCAGGAACAACCGGCAATCCCAAAGGTGCTGTTCTAACCCAGAGAAACCTGGTGCATGATGCTGATAATGTAATAAATATATGGGGAATTTCAGATTCTGACACATTATGTCATACCTTGCCTCTTTTTCATGTTCACGGATTATGTTTTGCCCTTCACACTGCATTGCTGACAGGAACACATGTCGTGATGCTCGACAGATTTGTTCCTGAAGTCGTCATTGATATTTTAAAAGAAAACAGAGGGGATTTGGCCTGCTCCATATTCATGGGAGTTCCGGCCATGTATTCAAAGCTCATTGATACCACAGGGCACCAAACCTTTAATTTTGATCATATGAGACTATGGACCTCAGGATCCGCGCCATTACTGATTAAAGATTTTCAAAAGATTAAGCAAACCTTCGGCAAAGAGGTTGTAGAGCGGGAAGGGATGTCGGAAACGGGCATGAACTTTTCAAATCCCCTGTATGGTGAAAAAAAACCGGGATCCATCGGAATTGCTCTTCCAGCCCTTGAGGTAAGAATTGTAGACCCTGAAAGTTCTTTGGATGCAAAACCGGGTAAAATCGGCGAGTTCTGGCTCAAATCCGACTCCATTTCACCCGGTTACTGGAAAAAACCTGAAGAAACAAAGAAAACCTTTGAACAAGGCTGGTTTAAGACAGGTGACCTGGGGAAAAAAGACCGGGATGGCTATTATTATCTCACCGACCGCTTAAAGAACATTATCATAACGGGGGGAGAAAACGTTTCCCCAAATGAAATTGAGGCGGTAATCAGCAGGCTTGATGAAGTTGTTGAATCATCAGTTGTAGGTATCTTCGATGAAAAATGGGGAGAAAAAATTGTAGCAGCCATAGTGAAGACTTCAGGATCAGGAGATATATCTGACACAGTCAAGGCTATTTGCAAGAAACATCTCCATGACTGGAAATGCCCGAAAGAAATCATCTTTGTTGAAAAACTGCCCCGAAATACCATGGGCAAAATCTTAAAAGAGGATCTTAAAAAGTTATTTTAAGCAGTTTCTTCTTCTAGCGCAGAGGCGGAGAATATTGTATTCCACCACGGTTCCAGAGATTATTGAGTCCCCGGTCGACATTCAGCGATGATTCAGAGCCAAAATTGCGCTCAAAAACCTCGCCGTAATTTCCGACCTGCTTGATTATTTGATACGCCCAGTCATCTTTCAGGCCTAATCCTTTGCCAACACTCCCGTCCTGCCCCAGCAGCCTTTTTACAGCAAGATTGTTGTTGATTATCATCTCACCGACATTGGTCGAATTTATACCCAGCTCCTCTGCAGTAATCATTGCATAGAGGCTCCATTTGACAATATCGAGCCAGTTATCATCGCCATGACGAACGACCGGCCCCAATGGTTCTTTAGAGATAACGCCGGGCAAGACCACCGCAATTTCCGGGTCAGGCAGCCCAAGTCGCACACCATACAGCATTGACTGCTGCATGGTGATCAGATCACACTTGGACTCCGAAAACCCCTTTACTGCAAGATCTGAAGTCTCAAAAACTATATTTTTAAACTCAATTTTATTCCTTGTAAAATAATCCTCAAGATTCTCCTCCATTGCAGAGCCGACCTGACTGCAGACCCTTACTTTTTTCAAGTCGGAAATGCGACTTGCTCCAAGTGATGCGGCAACGAGCAATCCCTGGCCGTCATAATAGCTTATTCCAGTAAAGTGGACAGCCAGCGCTGCATCCCGGATGAATGTCCAGGTTACATTTCTTGAAAGAATATCAACTTCACCGGAAAGCAAGGCGGAAAAACTTTCCTTTTCTGCAAGTGGCAAATACTTTACCTTCTCAGAATCTTCAAAGATTGCCGCTGCTACAGCCCGGCAGATATCCACATCAAGCCCCGACCAGTTCCCCTGCTCATCAACAGTAGAAAAACCTGCAGTACCGGTGGAAACACCACACAGCAGGAACCCCCGCTTTATTACTCCGTCCTTAGTCGTGGCCCCGGCAGAACCGGCAAAATAAACAGTGGTTATCAGAAGACATATCCAACCCGCATGTTTTATACGCATCTTGACTTGTTATAGAGGATAAAATTTACTGTTGATTGTGCAATCATTCCGCATGGGATAAAGATACCAACCATAGTTTCATTTGTCCATTTAAAGGGTGCTGCACTTGAAGAAGAAAAAATATTTTCCAAGGTAATAAATTCCTGCTACACTGTTTGGACTTTTTACGACGCCATCAGTTAACTTCTCGTCCTTAAATTACATTCACTTCTTCCGCTTTGCAAAAGAAACCAATCCATACAGCACGATTTGTTGCCGCAGAAACACTCTGCAACCTGTTTCAGTCCCGATCTTCGGTCAAAATTCTTTTTAACAAAAATGTAAAGAAATACAAACTCTCTTCAAAAGAACGTAACCTGGCAATGAACTTGATTTATGGTGTTCTTCGCCAACGTCAGTTCTTAGACTTTATTCTGCAGGAAAGGAGCAAAACCCCGATCCGCAAACTCCACCCTTTTGTCCATCAGTCACTTGCAGTCGGTCTCTATCAGATTTTTTTTCTCACCAGCATACCTTACTCAGCAGCGGTTAATGAAGCAGTAAACAGCTGCAAAGTAAAAGGTGTGCCCAAAAGGCTCCATGGATTTGTCAATGGTGTTTTACGTGAAACTATCCGACGTAAAGAAAAGACAACCCCGGCTGAAATCGCACCGATGGAGCACGATGACAAGCTTGTGTATAATCATCCTCAGTGGCTGATCAGCAGGTGGATAAAACATTTCGGAGGAGAGGAAACAGCTCGTATCTGCAATGAAAACAACAAAGAGCCCCTTCTGATCCTAAGGGTAAACAGTGGTCGGATTTCCAGAGCGGATTTATGCCGACAACTCGAGCAGCACAAAATCAACCACCACCCAGGAAGATATGCTCCAGACGGCATTGTATTGCCGGATTTTCATGGCTCCATACAATCAATTCCGGGATACGAGCAGGGGTTTTTCCAAGTTCAGGACGAAGCGGCACAGTTAGCTACTCTTTTGCTGGGCCCCTTGAAAAATCACGGAACCTATCTCGACGGCTGCGCAGGGCTTGGCGGCAAGACCAGTCATCTGCTCCAGTTGGGAATAGGTCGTGATCTGAAGATATATGCGGTTGAACCTGAGAGAAGTCGGTTGCAAAAGCTTCGGGAAAACCATAATCGCCTTCTTCCAGAAAGTAAATTCTCCATCTACGAAGGCAATCTCCAGGACTTTGGTGCAAAATGCACCATACAATTTGACGGCATCCTCATCGACGCTCCCTGCTCCGGCACCGGTGTCATTGGCCGTCATCCTGATATTCGCTGGAACAGAAAAGAGCCGGATCTTCTACGATACCAAAACGAGCAACTGAAATTACTTGATCAGACACAACTTCTTCTCGGGCCAAAGGGTGTGCTTGTCTATGCCACCTGTTCTCTTGAACCTGAAGAAAACCAAAATGTCATACACAAATTTCTCTCAACCCATCCTGATTTTACGCTTACAAATTGTGCAGAGCAACTACCCAGAGCAGCTCACCAATTTGTAAAAGACAATTTTTTCTGCCCCCATCCGTCACCAACAATCGATGGTTTTTTTGCTGCACGGATGGAACGAATTTAAGGTTTTCGATAAATCTTCAAAATGGTGACTTCGGTTTGAAACCTCTCCCACTCTTAACTACCTGAATTATAGTTTAATGTGAGAATCAAACTTCACATCAGGGTATAGTGGAAATATGTGAACTTTCGGCCAAGATAATTATTTAATTATATTAGCCGCTACCTTATTAGAAACAAGTCTACCCCTGTATCCCTTTTACTCGTTTTGTTTTGTAAATGAAAAGCTATGATGGTGAGAGAGCATGGTTGATAGTGTCATGGTATCAGACAGGTTGCCTAACACTTTTTCCGAAATGATAAGCAAAAATAATCTGGAACAATCTCGGACGGGCGGCAAGTTAAAATGTGATAGGCATTCGGCCCCTTGAGAACCAGAGACTCACAGTTTATATACGTAATGTTTGGGAATTACGTAAAATCAGTAGATTCAATGTGGCAATATTATCGAACAAGCTCCTTCATTGCTTTATAGCCCGCGAGATGTTGGCTGGTGATGAGAAAAAATCTATCGGCCAATTTTGCGCAATCCTTTAATGTAGGGAATTTTCGGGATGAATTTTCCATATTTCTGGCGGATTTCTCTCTGCAGCGTGCTGGTGAATTATTTAGCATAGCGTGCGACAAGCAAGGCTTTTATTACACAGAAGTACTGCCAAAGTCTTTCAGAAGCTTCGCTTTGTGTGTGTTGTAGTAGGCATTGTTTAACTTACTATTTTACCCACCTTGAATTTCATCTGGTTGAAAATTATCGGCTTCAAGTGATCGTGGATTGCTGACTCCTAAAAATTTTGGTAGCAACACAATAAGTACAAGGATTGTACCCACCATGATAACGGTGAGCTTGCTTGAGACAAGCAGTAACCCGCCTATTGTTAGTAATATTTTGCCAAATAAATTTATTCGGGTTTTAAAGTGACCGATATAGGCGGCTGAGAGGGCAATGATTCCCAGTATACCGCTGATCATCGCAAGTGAAAATTCAATCCAGCTAAAATTGATAAAGAGCATGCTGGGTGCATAGACGAACATAAACGGCACAAGAGCTTTTCCCATAGAAAGTCGAAATGCGGTCACACCGGTTTGCATGGGATCTGCTCCTCCGATCCCAGCACCTGCATAGGCAGCCAGGGCAACAGGAGGTGTCACATCTGCCAGGACTCCATAATAGAACACAAAGAAATGGGTGGCAATCAGGGGTACACCCAAGTCACCGAGTGCTGGGCCTGCAATGGAGGCGAGTATAATATAACATGGTGTAGTGGGAATTCCTGCACCCATGATGATACAGGCGATGGCAACCATTATTAGTCCGAAAAATAGCGTCGATCCTTGTGCTGAGATAAGATCGAAGGGAATCATGTTTGAAACAAGTGTGCCGACGGATGAAGCAAGTTCCAGGACAGCACCGGAAAATTTAAACCCCATCCCGGTGAGGGTCAGCACGCCAAGAATAAACCCGACACAGGCACATGCGGCACCAATGGCCAGAGCATATCTGGCACCTTCGTCAAGCCCTTTTGCAATTCGTTTCGGAGTCAGTGTATTGGAATCGTCAAGCTCACCGATGCCAAATTTCCTGGTGACAGGCGGGATATATGAACAGACAATGGTCAGAATAATACCCCAGAAGGCAGCGAGATACGGTGTGAATTGCAAGAGAAGAAGAGTGACCATAACAGTGAGAGGGATCATCAAGTGCCATGATCGCTTGAGTACATACATGAACTGAGGGATTTTCTCTTTTGCCATACCTTTCAGGCCCAATCGTTTAGCTTCGAGGTGAACCATGCTGAAAATGGCAAGATAATGAAACGCGGCAGGGATTATAGCAATAAGAATGATTTCATTATAAGGCACTCCCAGCATTTCAGTCATGACGAAGGCAGAGGCTCCCATAATGGGAGGTGTCACCTGACCACCACAGGAGGCGGATGCTTCAACCGCCGATGCAAACGTGGGTGTGAACCCATTCTTTTTCATCATGGGAATAGTAAATGAACCGGTAGTTGCAGTATTGGCGATTGGAGATCCAGAAATCATACCGAAAAAGCCAGACGATACCACTGAAACCTTGGCAGGCCCACCCGAATACCTTCCGGCGAGAATTGTCGCAAGGTCTATGAATAACTGCCCAAGGCCCGACGCCTGCGCCATTACTCCGAATAGCACAAAATGAAATACATAAGTCGCCACAACTCCGACTGCCACGCCATAAATACCTTCAGTGCCAAGGTAAAGATGTTCAACGATCCTTACAATATCATACCCTCGGTGAGCCAGTACACCCGGCAACCAGGGTCCTACCACTGCGTACAAAAGAGCAACAGCCCCGATGGTTGGCAATGTATTACCCATGACTCGCCGGCAGGCCTCAGTCACCATAATAACTGCAACAAGTCCCATTACATAGTCAAAAAGAGCCGGGAATCCAATGTTGGTGATAAAAATAGATTCAAAAAAAACAATCAGATAGAGAGAGAATCCTCCAGCAGCAAATGCCAGAGGCCAATCAGCAAAAGAAAGTTGATCTCCCTCTCCCTTAAACTGTCGGATCGGGAGGGCTGTGAGAGAAATAAAGAAAACCAGTGCAATTAAACCGGCTTTTCCCAAAAGGGGCATTTGATCTGCGAATCGGTTTGTCAACTGCCAGGCGAGGAAAAGATAAAAAGCTCCAAAGCAGAGACCAAAACCCCAATCATTGACAAGTTTTTTAGGTGTTCGTCTGGGGAACACTAAAAATACCAGTCCTAGAACCAGGGTAAGGTGGACTGTTCTATGCGTGACTTCATTAAGAAGACCGAAGCCAGCTGTATATACATGAAAAAGACTTAAAGCAATACAGAGAGATCCTGTTATTTTCGCTGTAATGCCACCCAAATTCCTGAAGTTAGATTCCGCGTCATACTTTTTTACAATGGTTTCTATTTGAGAGGCATTCATCGTTTCAGCATCGGCTGTAGAATCTACCCCACCAGCGGTCTCCCAGCTTTTTACTTCATCAGTCATTATATCTCCTTGAGGAGTACAAAAATACAGATAATAATTCTTAAGGCACTAAAAAGAAGCACCTGAGTCAACATATAGCAGAAGGGCCTGATCACTCCACTGGTTAAGATCTATCACACCAGTAGTCAGAGTAAGGCGATTTTCATATAATGAATCTGTTCTTATCACAAGCTTTGGTATTGGTCTTTCCATATGGAGGATAAACCACTCCCTTGTTTTTTCCCAGAAAAGCCCGCCAGGTTCTGAAGCACTAGAGGGGAGACCCGCACCATGAGCTTTGAATAGTTCTTTTGTCTGAATGATTCTACCGGCCCGGATTTCATATACATCTGTAACCCGGGTTTTTGAAACAGAGTGGATAAAAGAGAGAGAAAATGTCTTGTCAGGTCCCAGACAATACCGCCCCAACTCGTTTTTCTCTGGGAATTGGGTGACCACTAGTTGCACGCATTCGCTGGTAAAACCACAAACACCTGGTGAAAAGCAGGCGGCTAGAAAAATGACCAGCGCGCCTGCGGCAAGTATTATCTTCTTACTTGAGGAGCCCTTTTTCACGGTAGTACTTTTCGGCGCCTGGGTGGATGGGGATTGAAACAGATTCGAGTGCTTTTTCAATAGAAATTTCTTTACCCTTAACATGAACCTTGGCGAGAGTATCAGTGTTTTCATACAGGGCTTTTACTACGTTGTAAGCAGTCTCGTCATCTAATTTATCATGGGTTGCCCAAATGGCTCTTACCGCAATAGTCTGCACGTCGCTGGATTGTCCTTTATATGTATCTGCAGGAAGAATTGCGTCGGCATAATAGGGTTGAATTTTCTGTAACTCTTTGATGGCAGGTCCGGTCAAGGGAAGGATGGCAATGTCGTGATGGTTTGCTAACTCAAGAACAGATGCAGTTGGTGCTCCTGCTGTGATAAGTGAGGCATCCAGATTTCCATCTTTAATTTTCTCTACAGATTGGGAAAATGAGGAATAGTCTTCCGAAATATCTTTCTTTCTATCCAGTCCATAAGAAGAGAGGAGATCTCCTAAAAGTTGCCACTGCCCCGAACCAGGTGAACCGGAGGAAATAGATTTTCCTTTAAGATCTTTAAAGGTTTTAACACCGGCATTTGCTCGCACTACCAGCTGGACAGTTTCAGGGTATAAGGCTCCCAGAGCACGAAGGTTTTTCAGGTCTTTTCCCTTAAATTGTTTTGTTCCTTTAAAGGCGGCATCTAAAATATCTGCAGCAACAAAGGCTGATTCAATACCGCCGCGACTGAGAAGGGTCGCATTTGCTACAGATGCATTTCCAGTTTCAGCAGTCGCAGACAATTTCTTGCCGTCAATTACAACTTTATTAGAGATCAGCTGTGCCAGCATACCACCCAGAGGATAGTATGTGCCCCCTGTACCTCCGGTTGCGATACCAAAAAATATCCTGTCAGCGGAGAGTGCCTGGCCGGAAAACAACATACCTGTCATAAATAGCGCACAAATTAATAAACTAATTTTTTTCATTTTTACTTCCCCTTGTGTATTCATCAAATGCATTTTCCAATAAAAAACCTATTCTTATACTGGATGTGATGATGATTAGTAACATACAAAAAAACACTACCAAACAGCAGATTGGATGTCTATATCTTTTCGGTATACCAATGGAATAGATGAGCGTTCAATATACCAGAGAAAGGAGGGCGGATAAATTTGTTCTTCAGATTAACCCAGGGGCAGAACTCTCTCTGAGAGAGATAAACCTATTTAACTTATGGTGCCAGTGGTCGAAGAATGGGGACCACTTTTTTGGCACGACTTTAACCTATTTCAAAAAAATAGTGATTGGCTTAGTTCCCTTTCCCTTTCCCTTTCCCTTTCCCTTTCCCTTTCCCTTTAAGGTAAAAATTATAAAGAACTAGCTTTTGCAACAAAACTACAACTGTTATATACGTGTAAAAGTACTTTCTGCTCCAAAGGTCTCCCCGAAGTTACTTTACTGCTCAAAATTTATAGTTGACATAAACGCGTATTTACAATATTGCGCATATATGCAACTTAACAGATGTGTATATTTGGGGATTTGGTGTAAGAACGTTACCTATAAAAGGGTGATGTTGTTTGATTAATTTTTGCAATATGAGGATAAATTATGAATCTAAAATCAATGTCTAAAGGTTTGCTGTTTCTCGCATTAACCTCAACTTTTGCCGTGACCGCTACAGCTGCTGAGACCATAAAAATTGGTATCAATGTTCCCCTCACAGGATTTGCCGCCTCTGACGGTACTTCAGCTCTAAACGGTGCCAAGCTGGCAACGGAGCAGGTCAACAGCGCAGGAGGAATCAATGGCAAGCAGTTGGAGCTCGTTGTCTATGATGACCAGGCCAGCCCCAAACAATCGGTCCCAATCGCCACCAAACTCATTGAAAAGGATAAGGTTACCGTGGGTATTTCCTGCAGTTACTCCGGTGCTACAAGAGCGGCAGCTGGTATTTATCAGTCTGCTGAGGTACCATATATCTCTGCCTATGCAATTCATCCTGATATAACTCGGGCGGGCAATTATACGTTCCGCACCTCCTTTGTCGGTGAAGTCCAGGGGAGAGCCGGTGCAAAACTGGCAGGTAAGATTCTAAAAAAGAAACGGGCCGTACTTATCACCCTGAATAACGATTTCGGTAAGTCCCTTGTCACAGGATTCCGGGAAAAGGCAGAGAGCTATGACGTCACCATCGTCAATGAATATCCCTACTCCATCAAAGATCGCCAATTCGGACCCATTGTTGCTAAGGTCAAGGCCGACAATCCGGATGTAATTTATGCCACCGGCTACTTTTTTACCGCTGGCCCCCTGGTCAGCCAACTTCGAGCCGCGGGCGTCAAGGCTACCATAATTGGGCAGGAGGGATTTGATACCCAGACCTTTATCAAAATCGCTGGTTCCGCATCAGAAGGAGTAATCATAACAACCTCCCTCGATCGGGATTCTAACTCACAGGAGTCTCAAGAATTCATTGCGCAGTATGAAAAGATGTTCAACCACAAGACCGACATGGTAGCCGCGTCAGGCCATACTGCTGTCAAAGTTGCAGCAGATGCTATCAAACGTGCTGGCAGCACTGACAGGTCAGCTGTCAGAGATGCCATAGCTAAAACTGACTTGACTGCTTCCACAGGAACCATCTCTTTTAACAGCCTTGGAGAAGTTATCAAAAATGTCCAGGTGCAGATCGTCAAAGATGGTCAGTTCAGACACTATGCCGTCATCAGCGATCCCGAACTCCTTGCACCTCCGGTTGACTAAGGAAACAGGTGATAATGAACAATGTTATTTTTTGATCTCCTTGTTCAAGGACTTCTCCAGGGTGGTATTTATGCCCTGATCGCCATTGGGCTAACCTTGGTATATGGACTGCTTAGAATCCTGCATGTAGCACATGCGGGTCTCTATACTCTTGGCGGTTATATCGCCATACTCATCACTAACGCCACGGGAAGTTTTACACTTGGGATAACGGTCTCGATGGTTAGCGTTGGATTCATGGGTATGGTGATATACAGGCTTATTTATCAACCCATACTCGAGAAGCCACCTTTTGTTGCACTGATCGCCTCCATTGGTCTGTTCATAGCCATGGAGGAGATCTACCGCATTGTTTTTGGTGCGTACGGTATTACTTTTGCGGATGCCCCCCTCCAGGGCACCCTCAACATCGCCGGTATCTACCTGCGGCATTGCGAAATTGGTGCGCTACTCCTGGCCGCATTACTTATTACCTCACTCTCTCTTTTCACCAGATACAGCCGTATAGGTATAGCCTGGAGAGCTACAGTAACCGATCCTGGAATGTCACAGAGTTTCGGAGTAGATGTGATAAAGGTGAGGTATTTGAATTTTTTCATCGGTTCAGCCATGGCCGCCGGTGCCGGTTCCATGGTAGCTGTGATGAATAACCTGGTGGAGCCCACCATGGGGAGTGTACCCAGCTACAAGGCTCTTGCCATTATCGTTCTGGGGGGTCTTGGCAATGTGCGTGGGACGGTCATCGCCGCCCTTATAATCGGGGTTGCTGAGGCATTTGGCACCATCTATCTAGGTAATATTCTTGATCGTGATTCCATTGCGTTTGCCCTCCTCATTCTGGTGCTGATGGTGAAACCAACAGGGCTTTTTTCCAAGGGGTAAGATATGCAATATGAAATCAGTCTGCTTACCATAATGGGAATTAGTATTATTGCAGCACTGAGCCTGAACCTGATAGTCGGATTCTGCGGTCAAATCAGCCTTGGTCATGCTGCATTCCTCGGAGTTGGAGCTTATACCTCTGCCATGCTAACCAAGGCCGGGGTTCCTTTCACTGCTGCCGTTGCTGCCAGTATGCTTATGGCTGGAATTATCGGCACTGTGGTGGGTTTTACCAGTCTCAGGGTCAGGGAGGATTTTCTCGCCATAACCACCATGGGTGTTGGCTTTCTGTTTCTCGGTATTGTCAGAAAACAGGATTTTCTAGGTGGTGAGATGGGTATTGCCATGATTCCGGATCCGGGATTGGGCAAAGTTGGTTATTTGGTACTTGTACTGCTGCTGGCCGCAACTTTAGCCTTGTTCAGCATTTACCTGAAACGATCCTGGATGGGCTTTACATTCGATGCCGTGGCAGATGACGAAGACACTGCCAACCTTGTGGGTATCGATGTATCCTCTTACAAACTCATCGCCTTCGCTATGGGTACCGCCTTTGCCGGCCTCGCCGGTGCCTTGTATGCCCACAATATCAAATTCATCGATCCTGAAAGTTTCGGATTCGTTGAATCCATCACTATCTTATCCATGGTGGTAATCGGCGGCACAGGATCTGTCTGGGGAGTAACTATCGCCGCCGGCGTACTGAGCATTTTCCCCATGTGGTTCCAGTTTATCGACGATTACAAACTTCTGGTCTATGGCGGTCTGCTCTGTATGATCATGCTTTTCAGCCCGGATGGATTGAGCGGTATCTTCGGAAGATTTCTTAACACCATAAGGGGTAAGAATTTCAATGCTTCAGGTCAATAACGTCACTGTTGTCTATGGCGGTGTTACCGCGGTAATGGATGTTAGCTTCAAGGTGAAAGATGCTGAGGTCATGGGACTCATAGGTCCCAATGGTGCCGGAAAGACCACCTTGATGCGGGTGATAACCGGTACTGTTAAACCAGTGCAGGGCACTGTTTTCCTTGAAAGCACCCCCCTTGAGGGGAAACCGCCCCATAAGCGCATCCGCCTCGGCATCGGACTCTCCCAACAGATCGTGCATCCATTCAAATCAATGACCGTACTTGAAAATGTGGCCTTTGTAGCCGGCCATGGAAAAACCGGGCATCCGGTAATGAGCGTTTTCAGGCACTCAAGGGCAAAGGAAAAACAAAAAGCCATGGAAATTTTGCACGTTCTCGGTATTGATAAAGTTGCCGAGGCAAAACCTGAGAACCTGCCCCTGGGCTACCTGAAACGCCTTGAAGTGGCAAGAGCCATAGCGCTGGAACCAAAAATCCTGCTGCTGGACGAGCCCTTGGCAGGACTCAATCAACTGGAAGCTCGACAGCTGGCGGACAAATTGCTGGAGCTAAATCAGCTTGGCCATACCATCTTGCTTATAGAACATAACCTAGGCGAGGTTATCCGCATATGTGACCAGCTTGTAGTGATCGATAACGGCATGAAAATCGGTCAGGGAGAGCCACACAAGGTTATGGACGATGCTGTTGTAAGAAGTGCATATCTGGGAGAAGGTCATCATGCTGCATCTTGAGAAAGTAAGCTGTGGATATGGAAATCTTACCGTAGTCGAGAACCTCTCTCTGCAAATATCCAAAGGGGAAATTTTTGCTCTTATTGGAGCCAATGGTGCCGGTAAAAGTTCCACCATCATGTCCATAGCCGGCCATGTCAAGGTGAAGTCAGGAAAAATCAGATTCAAAGGAGATGATATTACGAATCTACCAATAACAAAGCGAGTACGACTAGGTATTGCCATAGCACCGGAGGGACGACGTCTTTTTACCGACATGACTGTAAATGAAAACCTGTCCATGGGTTGCTACTCCCTTCCCAAAAACAGACTGTCCCTAAATCGTGACAAAGTATTGAAGCTCTTTCCTCGCCTTGATGAGCGTATTGAGCAGCAGGCTGCCACTCTTTCTGGTGGTGAACAACAAATGCTAGCCATAGCTCGTGCCCTCATGGCAGAACCGGAACTGCTGATTATCGATGAACTTTCCCTAGGCCTCATGCCCAAGGTTATCGATCTCTGCTATCGGGCAATATCCACTTTAAAGGAGCAGGGTGTCACCATTCTGCTGGTAGAACAGAATACTACCAGAGCCCTGGAAGTTGCAGATCGGATCTGTGTTCTTGAATCAGGTAGGGATGTATGGCAGGGGACAGCAAAAGGTGCGGGAAATGACCCGGATCTCATCAAGGCCTATTTAGGACTGGACCAAGAGTAATACACAGTTCCCGAGCAAGGATCTTGACCACCGGCAGGAGAGTGGAAACTCGAGGTTCTTCCTGACCAGCTCATAGGTGGTCATACCCCAAAACATGCCATAAAGGGAGAATCCTGGCACTTTAAAATATTCGATATTCTTTCGGGAAAACATACAGTAAATGGAGCAATCAAAACTATTGATGGTTCCAGAGAATATTTTGGAGAGATTCTGGAGACATCTTTTGTGTTGAGACTTTATTTACAAGTCAGGACATAGTGGAAGTATATTGATTTTGGATTGAAGGAAGGAATATATTATTATTCATGACTTCGCCCTGTTTTTTTAGAATGACCAAAATTTTTCATGGTAACATCATGCCATACACTCCAGTCCGCAAGTTTTTCTTTCCTTCTTTTAATAAAAGATATTTTATACGGCTTATCTTACTTGGACTCGCCTGCTACGTAATTTTTGGTCATCTCCTCATTCCCCTGCGTATTCAGGGGATGAGCATGGAACCCACCTACCATGATAGATCTTTTGCCTTCTGCTGGCGGCTACAGTATTTATTTGCACCTCCAGAACGGTTTGATGTGGTGACTGTGCGCTTTGCCGGCAGGAAGGTGATGCTGCTTAAACGAATTGTTGCCCTTCAGGGAGAGACGGTTGAATTTCGAAAAGGGCTCTTGTATGTAAATGGTAACTTAATTGAGGAGCCTTATGTCCGTTATCGTTCTGATTGGGAACTTCCACCAAGAGCGATAGCACCTGGACATGTATATATTGTGGGCGATAATCGCGGAACACCCATGGCTCGTCACCAGTTTGGTGAGATAAACATACACCGTATAGTTGGAGGCGTATTCCCGTGAACAACAAAAAAGTGTTTCTTCTTCTGGCAATTTTTACTCTTGTTGCTGGCGCAATCTTTTTTCTACCCAGCGATGAGGAAAAGATCAGGGATAATCTGGACTCCTTAGCTGAAAATTGTTCGTCTGGCAAGAAAGAGCCGGTAATGGAGACCTTGCAAAAAGCTGCTCTTGCCGCAAAACTTTGCACTGATCTCTGCAAAGTCAATATTGAATCATTTAAAATAGATCGTGAGTTCAGTCAAAAAGAGATCATCGACCATATTCTCATGTTGAAAAAAAGATTACCTAACACAAATTTCAGCTTTCAAGACACTGTTGTAAACATCCCCGATGAAGGCCAGGCTGAAGTAATAACCACCCTACGTCTAAACGGGGAATCTGTTGACGGACAGTTTACTGATGCCTATGAAATGAATATCACAGTTATCAAAAAAGAAGGTGACTGGCTTTTTTCATCTTTTACCTTGGTCGAGTTCATGAAAAAATGAACATCACAAAAACTGATCCCGAAAATCAGGATCAGGCCTTGAAACATTGCATTTCAATTTCGTACCCAAAGGTTAATATCTCTGCTGTTGATTTCTCCGGAAAATATCGGACCTGCCCTTGAACAATCAATAATTTGCAATGCTCCATTTCAGGTAATTTTTTTAGGCATCATCATATGCAACCTTATCTGGAACCATCTTGCCCTATATAATACTTTTTTATTGTCAGGCATTTCTGAGCAGGATTGAGTTTTTAAAGATTAAGAAAAGGTTTTTATGTTGCTAGGTTTTGGGAGTGACTCCTTAATTACATGTACAGGAAGAACCTTAAATTTTTCTCTGCCTGTAAAAAATGGAGCTTACCATTGGCAGTTATCAATTTATCTCGAACAGAAACTTGGGCCTGTTCCTGATTTTACATCATCTGTAGAATTAGAGAATATATCGGCGCTTTGGTTTTCTCAAAGTACCGATATATTGGTTTTAATTCTGCTGGTCCTTATCGGACTTCCAGGGTTACCTTGTCAATTTGCCCGGTAAAATGCGTCGCCCGTCCCTCTCCGATTCCTGCAACGACCGGAGTGGCTTCATCGAGGCCCACATCAGCAGTTTCGTCCAGGGAAAACATGTTGGGCTGGGTCTGGTCGATACGACCTTCAGCGACTTGCTTACCATTAACAGATAAAGTTCCCAGACCACCTTTACCGGGTCCACCACCATCATAGATAAAGTCAAAGCTAATAGTAGCCTTACCGGCAGGCAAAGCATCGGGGGCCATGACAGTGTTGAATTTCAGACCAAGCCAGTTATAGGTATAGGCGGGTTTGCCATCCTTCATATAGAGTGCCCAGCCACCAAATCGTCCACCTTGCGCAAGAACTACTCCATTGGCTCCACCCTCCGGAATAGTAACCTCTGCGGTGATGGTTTTGGAACGGTTCTTCACATTTAAAAAGACATTCTCCAGCATTCCGTCCATTCCCTCATACAGAATAATGGAGGTGCGGTCGCCCATAAGATCCGGACGCCCAGCCTGGATTGGATCGAAGCGCTCAATGCTCCTGTCATCAATGGGCAGTACGTTATACTTGGGGGCCTCTTCCAGAAAGAGTGCCTGCATCTCTGCCAGTTTGTTCGGGTTTTCTGCAGCCAGATCGTTACTTAAACTAAAGTCCTCGTTTACGTTATAGAGTTCCCAGCCCTCATCGTTGGTAATGCCTCGGCGTGGCTGCAGTTCCCATGGTGCTTTATGTACAGTCCCGGCCAGCCAGCCGTCATGGTAGATGGCACGGTTGCCGATAATCTCAAAATATTGGGTTATGTGTTGATCCTCGGCCTTTGCATCTTCATATGTATAGGCCATGCTTACCCCTTCGATGGGGGTTTGCTTTACACCGTTGACAAACTTTGGTTCAGGAAGCTTTGCAGCTTCAAGCACGGTGGGTGCTACATCGATCACATGGTGAAACTGACTGCGGATCTCGTTTTTTGATTTGATCCCTTTGGGCCAATGGATAACCATTCCGTTGCGTGTACCGCCAAAGTTGGAGGCCACCTGTTTGGTCCACATAAACGGGGCATCAAAGGCCACTGCCCAGCCTGCTGCCATATGAGGAAAAGTATTTGGGCCACCCCATTCGTCGATACGTGACAGCATATCCTCAACGGTTTCTTCGATGCCGTTGAAATAGGTCATCTCGTTGAACATGCCGTTCATCCCGCCTTCAGCACTGGTGCCGTTGTCACCGGCTATGTAAATAAACAGGGTGTTGTCCAGCTCATCCATTTCACTGAGCATATCAACAAGACGGCCAACTTCTTTATCTGTGTGCTCGGTAAATCCTGCAAAAAATTCAGCTTGACGGGCAAATAACCGTTTCTCATTGGCAGACAGACTGTCCCAATCCTTAATTGCTTCAGGTTTTGTATCGAGTTTGGTTCCTGCAGGGACAATACCGAGTTTGATCTGACGTGCCAAGGTCTCCATACGTACTTTGTCCCAGCCTTTATCAAACTGCCCCTTATACTTTTCTGCCCATTCAGGTGTTACATGATGTGGGGCATGGACGGCACCCGGTGCATAATATACAAAAAAAGGTTTGTCCGGTGTCATGGTCTGCTGGAAGCGAATCCAGGACATGGCCTTATCGGTCATATCCTCGGTGAAATGATAGTCAGGATCTTCCGGGATCTCCACTCGTGCTGTTCCATCATAGAGCATGGGCGCATACTGATTTGTTTCACCGCCGAGAAAGCCATAAAACTTGTCAAATCCCTGTTGGGTCGGCCAGCGGACAAAGGGGCCGGAAACACTGGTCTCCCAAGCGGCAGTCTCATGCCACTTTCCGAATGCTGCGGTGCTGTACCCGTTTAAACGGAGCATTTCAGCAAGGGAGGCCACGTTGTTTGGCACCTGGCCTGTGTTGCCTGGAAAAGCGGTGGCGGTCTCGGATATGGAACCCGCATTAGCGGTGTGATGATTGCGGCCACTTTTCAACACTGTCCGCGTTGGTGAACAGAGGGCGGTGGTGTGAAAATTATTGTAGCGCAACCCTTCTTCAGCCAAGCTATCAAGGGTGGGCATATTGAGAGGTCCGCCAAAGGTGCTCGGGCCTCAGATGCCAAGGTCATCAAGGAGAACAATCACCACATTGGGTGCCCCTTCAGGCGTTTCAACCTTGAAAGGTTTGGGTGCCGTCGCCTTGCGTGCATCCACTTCAGTAATGGGTGGACGAACAGGGTCAGGAATGGGCAGGATGGTTCAATCAAGTTCCTGCGCTGCCACCATTGTCGGAATTACAAGAACAGCCGACAAGGCAACGATTGAATGGGCATATTTTTTGTACATGTCTAATTTTCCTCTGCAAGGNTCTTCTTTATTGGGGGATGATTCGATATGAGTCAACCGTTCCGAATCAAAACTGATAGACAATCTTCAGCCAGATGTAATCACCTTTCAACCGATTTTCTGTTTCCAGCTCCGGCAGCCATCTGAGTTCTGTTACCAGGGTCTCGTCGCCCAACGGCAGCACATAGCCAAGTACCGGCCCAATACCGGCGGAGCGCCCCTTAAAATCACCGAAAATTTTTCTCTGGCCGCTGTCGGCACTCAACTGATCCAGATAGAAGCCCTCGGCCCCGATGCTGATAAAACCCGGCCCCACCGGCAGCAGCTGCTGGATGCTCCCGTCTAAGTGAAGCATTGAACCGCTCTGGTAGTTAGTATCATCATTCTCGGTGTTAAAGATAACGCCGCCATGCAGGGCCGCGTTAAAGCCGAGGGTGGGATGGTTGTAGGATACGCCGACAAAGGGATCAAAGCTCCAGTAATTAAGCCCGGGGTTGGCCAGGTTGCCAAGCTCGTACTCCCCTGTCGGTGCATAGACCGACAGGGCAGCATTGAACTGCCAGGGCCCATCCTTCCATGCCATCATTGCCGGAATGATCGCCATATCTCCCAGACCGTTTTCCTCGTCCTGAATCAATTTATGTCCGAAATTACCTTTGGTCTCCGCCTCCACACTCATCCACACAAAGGGGAGATAGGCACCGACACTGTAAGTGGCGCCAAAAACCGGCTTGGCAAAAGTATAGAGACCACCGGCCAGCAAAACATCCAGCTCAGCACTCATACCCAGGGTATCAAGACCGGCCACTGGAATCTTTTGAGATGCATCGGCGTCTCCATCGTAGTGGAGGTAGATCGGCTCTATCACCCAACCGGGTTTTGTCGGGGCAAGATCAATCAGGGTTGCAACTGTTCCAGGCATATAGTGCCCGGAGCCGCTCTCTGTAGCCATTGCAGGACTGCTGAAAAGAACTCCCGCAAGAAGTGTTGCACAACTGCAAAGTGATGCAAATTTCATTAGACAATAACCTCCAATTGAGATTGGTAATAAAAAATAGACACAAATTTAAAGGTGGAAATGGTTACTATTAACACACCTGTAAAATAAAATCCAATGACAATAGGTTATTGAATTGGTAACATATACTTATGAAACTCGATCTCCGACACCTGCAGCAGATAGAAGCACTGGACAACCACCGCAACTTTGCCCGGGAGGTGAGCCCCACTGCTTTTGGCAAACATGCCCTGCGGCTTGGCAGCTCAATTCTGCGGGACGCCCGGCGCCTGGAGCGGGAAATGGATATGCTGGCGGATCTTGAAACCGGTATAGTCCGTATAGGTATTGGACCCTGGCGGCTGAAGTCCTGCTTGGAAGAACTCTTGGACGTTTGGGGGCGGATTATTCTGGATTTACCGTACGAACAAAGGTGGAATGGGTGCCCGCTCTCCTGGAAGGCCTGAATAGTGGTGAGCTGGATATCCTTATCTGTGACACCAGGTTTGTTACGAATCCGGATGAACTCAATATTCTGGATCTTCCCCGCCATTCAGCCTGTTATGTCTGTCGAACCAGCCATCCTCTGGCAAAACAGAAAAAGGTAACTTGCAAGGATATTTTTGATTACCCCATTGCCACCCCAAAACTGCCTGTTCCTATCGTCCGGGCTTTTGGCCAGCTGAGCGAACTGAATTTCACAACAATGGATGGATTTCCCAACGGTCTGATCGAGGCCCCTTATCATCTATTAGCCGAGACTATCATACGATGCGACGCGGTCGGTATTGGTATCCAACCGGTCTTTCAAAAAGGGATGGAGGAGGGAAATCTCCACCTTCTTTTGCTGCATTTGCAGTCTTAACACTCAAATCAGACAACCAGCCTTCTATTTCTGCAGTTTCCTCTGGTGTAGCCTTAGTGTCAGGAATCCGGGCAGCTTTCTTCAAGGCATCGGATGCTGTCTGTTTAACCGTATTGAGATCTTTTTTCTCAAATTTAAGCTGCGCTTGTCTGGCCATTTCTTTCTCTTTAAAATCTGCAAGCAGGGCTGTCAGGAGCTCGCTGTTGTTTCCCTTTTCTTTATCAAGAATACCGCTGGATACGGCAAATGCCTCCTTCATACTGCCAACCACGAAGCTTGGATCAGCCATCATAATATAAATGCCCGCAGCCCCGGGGGCCTGGAGCAGTTGCGTCCATTCTTCATCGGTAAAATCCGTTTTAATCGTCACTTAAATCCTTCCAGTTTTATTTTCACGCTTTTTTGTCTTCTTTGTCTTGGCCCTGGGAAAATGAGATATCCGGCATCCCCCGTTCGGTAGCCAGCTCCAATGCCAGGTAATCCTGCTTTTCAAAGTGATACTTTCGGGCGATGAAAGAGGCAGGGAAGGATTCAACAGCGGTATTGAGTCTGGCAATATAGTCATTGTGATAGTTCCTGGCCCGCTGAACATCCTGCTCAATTTCGTCAAGGTTGTTTTGCAGATCAAGAAAGTTAGCACTGGCCTTCAGGTCGGGATAGGCCTCGGCAACAGCCAGAAGCCCGCGAAGATTTTTTGAAATCTGTCGTTCCTGTTCCAGCCGTTCAGGTTGAGAC